>Ga0315908_10001080_pt1 | contig 20985 bp, 12 predicted proteins | sample LakEriMetagenome_12_FD_203520 | JGI IMG/M metagenome (GOLD analysis project Ga0315908, IMG submission 203520) | Freshwater fungal communities from buoy surface, Lake Erie, Ohio, United States - Buoy 4 MA124 | ecosystem: Environmental > Aquatic > Freshwater > Lake > Lake biofilm | place: USA... | reverse complement strand
AACAAAATTTATTAATCTATTGAATTTAATTTTTTATCTATTGAAAAAAGACAAACCATACTTTAAAACAAATTATCATAAAAATTAAAATAAATTACAATATTTTATATTTTTTTGAATTTATTATAAATTTATATATTTTATAAATTTGTTTAATTTAAACATTACTCTATTTGTTATAATGTTTTATTATTTAAATAATATGAGTGATATTTATTATGATAATGCAAATTTCCATTTTCATCTAGTATATTAAAAAGGATTTGAATTTATTCAGTTTATAATTATTTTTAAAATACATAAATATGACTATATAATACTTATTTACTATCCATTATTAAACTTATATTTTGATAGTTCTTACAAATATTTTGATTAAAAATATATTATTAAGACATAATTATGCTGTTTTCATAATACATTATATTTAAATGTTAATCTATTTATCTTATTGTTAAAGAAACAAACATCCATTTGTCATAAATAATATTTTCTTATAATGTAATCTTTATTTTTTCGTTTAGCTTTAATATTAACTTTTATTCTTATAATTATAATTGCATAAATATAAATGTCTATTCTATTATCATAATCATGATATTTTCACTATCTATTTAATTTAATTATTTTTATTTAAATAATAACCATTAATTAATTGTAAAATCTTGGGTATTTATTTTAAACTAAGGAATCCAAATAAAACTTATTTTATCTTTAAGTTCAATATAATCAATATTTTAATTTTAAAATTTTAATTTTTTATTTATTTTATTAATTATTTCATTGTTTTACTCAAAATTTTAAATAAGTAACATATCTATTAAAATATCAAATTGGTTTTTAGTTATTTTATTTTATTCAATTTTATCAATTAAAATATTATAAATTTTCTTCAAAATTATACTTTATAAATCGAAATCTATTTAATTATAAATATCCTCAAAAAATCCAAATTTATCTATAAGATTTTAAATATTTAAATTTTTATTGAGTATAATTAATATTTCAAAAACAAATAATTAATTTTACTAATTTAAGTTTCAAAAAAGAATTTAGATAACCCATTAAAAAGAAAATAAATTTATTTCTATATCTTAATCTTCATACTAAATTTAAAAAAAATCGATTAATTCATTTTAAACACTAATTTTAATTTTAAAAATTTTTTTAATAAGATTTTAATCTAATTGTATTTATTTTTTAGAAACCATGTAAAATATATCTAAAATAATTTTTTGTAAATCTAAATCAAAGTTTTTTTGAATAAAAATTATAAAATTTATAAAAATTTCTAAAGTATCATATTCAAACAATTGATTTTTATAGTAAATAATATTTATGAAGGTTTATTTAATTTTATTAATTTTAATAATCTAATAAAACCTTATAGGATCATTAATTAAATATAAAGCTAGTTTTTGAATAATATTAATAAAAAAAACAAAATAAATTCAAAATTCATTTTAAATTTACAAATCAATGATATATTAAATAATTTTATTTAAATAATATGAATGATTTTTTGTATTAAAAGATGCAAAAATAAATTAATGAATAAATTTACAAACAAAAGGATGATTAATATATCTTATTCCTTCTTCTATTAATTAACATTATTTAATTTCTTATGCTAATTATTCCTAATTATTTATCAATTAAATTAATTCAGACCAACATTCTAATTAATCTTCACAAATTTCTCCTAATTAATTTAGTTTGATCATTACAAAAATATTTATCAATTTCACACATAAACTTAATAATATTCCTGTATCTTTTAATTTTTATACACAATTATTTATATCCTGTTAAATAATTTATCTAAGACTTTTTATTAACTTATGAATTATTTATTAATTATTTTCATTTTTAATAATTTTCATTTTAAAATTAAAATAACTTTCTATCATCTCATTTTTTATTGTTTTACTTTCTTCAATTTAGCATATATGTATTTAGATTTATTGAAAGTTTATAAATTCTTATATATATATTTAATAAAATTTTTCATTTATTGTATTGTATATTAATGATTAAAATAATTCTTCTTATTACTTTTGTTAATATTTAAACTAAATGATGAAATTTAAGTAATTTTATTAGAAAATTTGAATATATAAATTAAATATTTCATTAATAAAAAATTATTATTCATTATCGTATTTTAATTATAAAATATTTGAAACCAATTTTATAAATAATGATAATATATCAAAATTTAAAATAATATTTTTTTTAAATTAATTTTAATTAATTTTATCTAATTAATACAAATAATCTAATTAATTATTATTATCTATTTCTGAATCACAAAAGCTTTATTTAATAAAAATTAATTAGTAAAATTATTTTATTGAATCAATCTTGGCATCAATAACCAAATCTTAATATTTTTATTCAAAAATTTAATTTATAACAGAATAAATATTTCTGATATATTATTAATTTATTTTTTAATTTTTTACAAATTATATTAGCCAAAGAATATCAATAATGTAATAAATGTTATTTATATTTGTTATACTTTTTAATTAAATATTTATTAAATTAAATTTTTTAATTATGAATTATAGTTTAATACAATTAGATTAAGTTATAATTTTCAATAATAATTAAGAAAATCTTATTTTTAACTTTTAGTTATCATATTCACACAATTAAAAAAACTATTATACTTCTTATTCTTTTATAAATAGATTCTCGATTTAAAAATCTAATAAAATTAAATCCAATAAATCCATAAGTATTATGATGATTTAAATTAAATTTTCATATTCTTAAGTTTCATCATATTTTATCAATTTACTACATGATACAAGTATTTAAAGTATTTTAAATAATATATTTTAATTATTTTTTACTGAATTAACTATCTTAATACAATTATTTGATTATTTACATAATTCTATTAAAAATTTTAATATTATTGAATAATAGCTTAATTTTCTTTTATTATTTTCATTTATTTAAATATTTTAATTAGAATCTTTTTCTTAAATTTTATAATTTTTGTTTGAATTATTATTATTTTATATATTTTGATTATCTGCAAAAATCAAAGTTTTTAATAATTCAAACTATAAAATTATATTTTAAGCATTTTAGCTTTCTAATATCTATTTTAAGTTTAAAAATACAAAATTAGAAATATCTTTTAAAAAATGAGTGCTAGAATATTTTTAATTAAATTATTTTAAGTATATATGATTTTAAAGTTAATCTATTAGCAAATTAAAATTTTCTTATTTAAAAATATCGAAATTTTATTTTTATTCTGGCTAAAATTTGCTATAAGTTGAAATAACATTCAATATAAAATTTTACATTAAATTAATATTTTTATATTTTATGAAATAATTAAAATTTATTTCATATATTTTTTTTATCAAAAAAATTATAATCATTAATACATATATGATATGTTAATTAATAATTTAATAATAATTAGTAATTTTCATATCAATTATTATATAAAAAAGATTTTGGTTATCAAGTTATATTATTATAAAAATTTGACTAAATTATAAACTTTATTAATTTTAAATAATTTTAAAATGATTAATTTAATACTTCAAATTTTAACTTTTATTTTTATTCAAACGTCCTATCAAAATAAAATAAAAACTTTAAAAGTGTAAAAATAATAATATTTTCCTCTTAAAAAAGATTTAATATTTGTAAAATATAAAATATTTAATTTAATAGATTATTACAAACAGTGGAATAATTTAAAGTTATGACACCATCAAAAAAAAAACTTTATGGAAAATATAACTTAAAGAGAATTTTCATGAATTCAGATTTGATGATAAAGAATATTTAATAGGGAAAAAAAATTACGAATAGTAATTAGCTTTTGAATTTCTTTAAAAATATGAATAATTAATTATTGTACCTTAGTTAGATGGAAATTTTATATTTTATTCTAAACATGATGGATATATGGTAAATATAATTTTTAGATATAAAAAATAATCATATTTTTAATTATTTAAAAAACAAAATTATTTATTAAAAGAATGTTTTTAGGCATTAACTTTATAAAATATTAAATAAATGCTTAGTAAAAGGAAATAAAATATTGATTTAAAAGTAAAAAAAAACATACGTGATAAATATAAAAAGTGGAAAGTTAAACAGTTTATCAGATATAAAATTTGATTCTGGCAAAAAAGAGACATTCAAAGTAGGTGACAATATAATATTGCATTTAGATTAAATCAAAATAAAAAGTTTGAATATGGCTAAATTATAATAATTGTGGTCTAATATATCTACTAATATTAAGATAATGAGTTACGCTGAATTTGTAAATTAAAATGCAGAAATAAAATTGAAAAGATAAAATTATCAAAGAAGCAATCAGTACAAATTTTACTAAACTGATGAATATAATGTAAAAGTCGAAAAAATCATCAGAAAAAACTTTAAAAAAAGATTTTCAATTTATTAAGAAGGTTAAATTATCAAAGTATCCTCATACAATAAACTTGATCAGTTAAATTTTAATCAATTTGTAGGCAAATTATAGAATCCAAAAAATAATGTAATTAAATTATAAGAATTTAAGAATGCTACTAAATATAAGCCATCTAAACAAATAGATATTTAAATAAACTAACCTGAAGGCAAAAATAATATCAATAATATAAATGAAATAAGGATTTAAGGAAATATAAAAGATCATTTCACAAACTATGAAAAATTGAATGAAAATAATGGTTAATACAATGATGGAATATCCTATCAGACTAATCTAATTTAACTTTTCAGGTAAAATGTTTCAGAATACTATTAGTGTCTAATCGACCAGCTCAAAGAAAACGTGATAAATGACGATGATAAAGAGTATTTAGAAAATACACAAAAAAACAAATTGATCAAAAAAGTCATTATTAAAAAGAATTATATTTATAAAATCATCAAGAGCAATTTGAAGTACCAAGACTTATTTCTTTTGGAAAAAGTTGACGTTTATTAATAACTGATGATTTAAATAATTAAGATTGCTTTTTTAACTGGTTTAATTGCATTTTTGATAAAATATTTCTTGTCATTTAAAAACAAAGGAGATGAAAATTAGTAGTTGAAGATTCTCTAAATTAATGAATAGAAAATTATAGGAAGAGGAGCAAACGGCACTATTGTTTATGAGGGTTATTTATAAAATAAGACTATTGCTGTCAAAAGAATTTTAAAGTTAGACTTTAATTTAGCTTAGCAGGAGATTAATATTTTTTTGAAATTGGATAATAGAAACATTATTAAATATTATTGTTTTGAGTCTTTGAGGTAAACCTTATTATCTATTTATATTATTAATATATGTGTATTTATGATTTTATTTGATATTTATAATTTTATTAGATATTTATATATGTATATTTATTATATTTAAATTTAAATTATTCATTATTAATTTTAATAGTTAGTTCATTTATATAGGAATTGAGAAATGTTTGTGTTCTTTGGATTGGTATATAAAGTATATAAATCATTAAGTAGAAGGAAACAGTAAACAATTGTAAGAATTTGAAAATCTTTATAAAGGCAGAAATGAAAAGTAAATGTAAAAAAGGCAGAAAATAATAAAATAATTAGTGGAAGGCATAAATTATTTGCATAAAATGAATATCGTGCATTGAGATTTAAAGTGCTCTAATATTTTAATATCTTATAACTTTAATTTGTTGATTTCAGATTTTTCTATTTCCAAATAATTGGAAGATACTTAAGACTCTTTTTAGACAAGCGTAAATATTATAAATTAATTAGAGAATTTGGGATCTTTTGGATGGAGAGCACCAGAAGTAATTCTCAATGATTAAAATAAGACTAAGGCCAGTGATATCTTTTCACTTGGCTGCATTATGTATTATTATTACACTAATGGTCATCATCCTTTTGGAGAAATGTAATCATCAACTCATTTTATAATTATTTCCAAATTTATTATTATCATTTTTATCATATTTAAATACATATATAATTCTTTATGTATTTTATTTTAAAATTTTTTAATTATTATTTTAAATTTATTTATAAATTTATTTCAAAATAATTATTTAATAATTTCAAATAGATCTTAAAGAGAGTTCAAAGTGCTTAATAATGATTATGACATACATTTAGTTAATCATGATGTGCTTTTTAAAGATTTGCTTTCTAAAACATTAATTCACAAGCAAAATGAAAGAATTACTAGCTATTAAATGCTTAGTCATCCTTATTTTTGGTATAATGAGGACAAAATCTATTTTATTTGTGAATTTAGTGAGTATTTGGAGAATTTCGAAAAAAATTTTAAGAATCAAAAATAATATTGTTTTGATTAAATGGCCAATCAACAGGAAATTGTTAATTTACCTTGGAACTCTTTAATGCCTAATATTTTAGTAAATTCTATAATTTTATTTATAGATTAAAGATGCTTTAAAAATCAAAACTAATCTTGACTTTAATTCTACTAAAGCTCTTATTAGGGTAAATATTTATTATTTAGATTTATTTATTTTATTTTTCATAATTTTTATTAGTTTATTCGAAATAGAAAAAGCCATTTTCATGAATTAGGAATACATTCATAATAAAAATTAGGGAAAAAAGTAGATCAAATATTCATTTTTTTTGATAAAAAATTTCCAAAATTATTTAAGTTTTGTTATGATTATGCTTTAGAAAACAAATTTTAATTAATATTCAATAAAAATATTCTTTGATTTATGATAATTTAAAAATATTTTATTTATTTTAATTATTCAATTTAATTTATAAATTTCAATTAAGGTATTAATTTATCATTTGACATAAATAAAGTAAATTAATATAAAAATATATTAAATAAAAAATAATTGTTACTTAAATAAAAAAGACTGATAATTCTAATAAGTTAACAAAAAGATTATAATAATTAAGAATGTCTTTAGAAAACAACGTTTTCAATTAATTCATCTCAAAACTAGACCAAGAGAGCAAAAGTTCTCATGATCAGTAAATGACATCAGAATAAAAATTCATAAAGAAAATAAAGAAACAAATAATAGGTTATTCTGCAAAAATTCAAACGATAATTGGTGAATTATGCGGTCTGTACTGCGATCACACAGCCTCAGCAAGACCTTTTAGACCAATCGAAGAACATATTTTGTATGACATTAAGCCATTAATAGCAAATAGCCACACTGAAACAAGTGCAACTGGAAATTTCAGCACATAATTAATGAATTATGCTTAAGATTCCTTATTGAATAGTTTCAAAGTCACTAGAAATACTCATTTTGCAGTACCAGCTGGTTATGGAGCTACTGGAGCCTTTGAGAGGATGATCAAAATATTAGATTTAAATAAAAATATCAATAATAAAGTATAGAATCAGGAAATTAATATTTATTAAGGTGTTGTATTCCTTACTCCTTATGAACACCATTCCAATATCCTGCCCTGGGCATAAAATGGTTGCAAGATCATTATGGTTGATAGTGATAGATTTGGAAATATTAATTATAATATCTTTAAATAATAATTATAGAAACATAAAAATCATAAACTGTAAATCGTGTCTTTTTCAGCAGCCTCAAATGTAACTTCTCAAAAAACTGATTTATGAGAAGTAAATGAAATAATAAAAAAACATAAAGAAAGCTTAGATAAAGATATTCGTTTCTACTTCGCTGTAGACGCAGCAGCATATGCCTCTCATGGACGTTTAGATTTAAATCAATAACTTTCCCAATTAGATTATCTATGCTTATCGCCCCATAAGAACCTTGGAGGCAATGAAAGTACCGGGGTATTGATTGGTAAGAAAAGTTCATATGATACTTTATCTCCTCCTTCCTTCCCTGGAGGAGGCACAGTGTTGGCTGTTGTTGGTACATAATTAGAGAATATTTTTTATGATACTGAGCCTAGTCATAGGGAGAGTCCAGGCACTCCTGATACCATTGGATTCTATAGGGCAGCTCTTAGTTTTTAGTTGTAGGATTTTATTAGTTTACAGATTATTCATGATAGGGAGAAGAGAAATGCTGCATATTTTATTGATTAAATCATGAAGTTTAATGCTTATTTATAGAGTAAAAAGGAATTAATCAATAGAGGTATTGAGATTTATGGTGATAATAATTTCGAGAAGAGGTTTGGGGTGTTTAGTTTTAATATTTATTGTCCTCCTTTAGAAAGTAAATAATAACAATAAAATATGGATTGTTACATGATGGATCCTAATAACGATGACTATTTTTTACATCCTCATTATGGAGCCAAACTATTAAATGATTTTTTTGCAATATAAGTGAGAAGTGGATGTTCATGTGCTGGACCTTTTGGAGTCAAGCTATTAGAAATTCCTTAGAATATTGCTGATGATCTTGCCCATTAAGTTGCTATTGATGGTCAAGAAAATAAAAAGCCAGGATGGATAAGGTTAGATACAAATTTTATTTTTGAGTAATATGAATTAGATTATATTTTATAAGCTATTTTCATTATAACTCTTAATGCTTAAAATCTTACTCATCTATATAGTCAAAGTTTTTAAAATGGTTAGTTCTAATTAAAGTGTGGTTATAATAATAAGTATGAGTTTGGAATAGGTAAGGTTATGGGCGATAAGATTAATTTAGAATATACTATTAAGCAAAGATAATAAATGTTATAAGAATAAATCAAATAAGCTACTAAAATATTGAAGAATCCTAATGAATATTTCTAGGCCAAAAAGATGCAGAAAATGAAATAAGAAAATAACAGTGTCAAAAATATTTATTAGGATAATTAGAATTTCAAAAATAATTAGAAGAAAAATACTTAATAGGATTTAAATAATTCTGGCTTTTTAAGTATTGATGAGGAAGAATAGTAGAGTAGGTTATCTAAAAGAAAATCTAATTTGAAAACATCTATTAATAAAGTTAGTAATCATAATTTTGAATAATTAAATAATGTTTAGTCTTATGAAAATTAATAGATAAATAATTAAAATACTACTTCTAGTAATAATAGTATAAAATAAAAAGGCAATTTTTAGAAATAGAATTAATAATAATTAAATTTTAGAAAAATTTCAAGTTACAATAATAATAATTTCAATAAAAATTCATTTTAATATTTTAAGTACTCAGAATTAAGCAAATAATATATAGATCCTATCATATTTTCACAAATAGACCCAATTTAAAAAGAAGTAATTATAATTGAATTATTAATTTAAGTTGTATTTAAATGATGAGGAGTTTTTTGAAGTATTCAAAATGAACAAGATATAATTCCAATAGCTGTCATACGAATAACAATAGCAATTAAAACTTATAAACAGTTTAAAATGATATAATTTAATATTATAATTGATAATTTAATATAATATAATGAAGAATACAGCATTATTACTTCTAGTAACATTTTTAATACAATGCTCTTAAGAATTCTAAGTAGGCTCTTGCAGACTTTGCAAAGAATCGTAAATAAGAAAAATAAGAATAAAAATATGATTACTGACAATAATAAAATAATAAAATAATTTAAATAACATTAATAAATAGATGTGGAGATTGGACATATGGAGGTACATTTCGAACAAACAAAGATTATGGAGTGATAAGATCTCAAGATGTTTATGAAAAAGGTTGCTTGAAAGTGCAGCCAGGATAAGAATAGATAAAAGAGATTGACATAAAATTATGTTGCAAAGATTTGGAAATAGGTGAAGAAGAAAACAATGAAAATTAAAAGATAGTGGTGGATAAATAACATGGTAAAATTGTGGAATATGATTTTGAAGGAGAGAAGGGAAGGTTGAAGGCTGCCAAATGTAAAATATGTTAAAAATAGTGTGGATAAAATTAGGTTATTAGAGCATATTTTCATCTTGATAGAGTTGGACCTTTTAAGATTAATAAGACTAAACCAGAGTAACAGGCAGTCAAGGTATTACTATTATTATTTTCTAATTCTTATTATTATTTTTATTATTTATTATTATTTATATTTTTATTATCAATTATTATTATTATATTAATAGGAAATGGCAGAAAATGCAGGATCATTTGTTAGTGTTTATGGTTTTGATGAGAAATGTCAAAATGAAATAAAAGACACTTCAAAAATGCATCTGAAACCTTACAAATACGATAATGAAGATGGTCCTTTAGAGTATATTTATGATCCCGAAATAATAATGTGTTGTGATGCAATTAACAATGAAAACTCAGAAGAAGTAGATGAACTTTTTTCTAAATTAAATCCTAAGAAAGATGATGATAATAGTAATCAAAATATAAATAGTGAAGAAAGTAAAAAGCCAGAATCTAAAGACAAACCTTAGCATAAATCCATTTGTTCATTTTGTAGGAAATGTGATCCTAAAATTCACGATGTATTGTTGGCTTCTTTAAAGATCGATTAAATTCCTGGAACTGTTGTTTTGCCTTGTAAATTATTCTATTTTATTTTTTAGAAAATTGTGCTGAAGGAGATTTGTAAGTTAAAGGTTATGATTAAAAATATGAAATCAAGGCATCTGTTTAACTTTGTTGTCTTTAAAATACTTAGATTTACGATTAAATTAGTGATTCAGTTTTATCAGTTTAATGATATTAAATTTAAATTATAATATATTATTAAAATTTATATCTTATAAAATATTAAATTAATTTAAATTATGGATAATTAAAATTATCAAAATATTGAAACAGTAGCTTCTCATTTTATGGATTAAATGGAAAATAACTTTTTTAAAGAAAATAACAGATAATAATTTGTTTAAAAAATTAAATAATATGAGCTTTAAGTTTTAAATTAAAATTTAAACAATAATTTTAATACAGTTCGATAAAATAATTTTTTAAGAAATAATAATGAATTTAATTATTAAAATAACTAAATAAATGTTTAAGAAGATTAAATTTATTAATAACAATAGTATTTTCATTAATAATAATAATAATAAAAACAGTAGATTGCTCCAAATTTCGGTTAATTTTTTATGTAAGAACAAGTTTTTCCAAGAAAATAAATTGAAATTCAAATGAATATTAGTAAAAAATTGTTAAAAGAACATCAAATAAATTCATAGAATTTAGAAAATAATATTAGAAAATTAGGAGGAATAGAAGATACTATAGGCAATATGAAAGAAAAAATGATGGATTATGAGTTTAAAAATGAATAAATTTTAAGAGAATTTAACATAGATAATTATTAAAATATAAGAAATGTTTACAGAGATAATTAAAAGGATTATAATAATGAAATAAATAATCCTTTTAATTTATAATAAAATCCATATTGTTAGTAATAATAATAATATTAACAATAATAATAATAATTTTAAAATAAAACAGTTAATAATTTAAATGTATTAGGTATTACCCAACCGATTTATAATTAGAATTAATTTTAAGAATAATAAAATATATAGTTTATTCAAAAAAATTAATAAATTTATTAACAATAACAATAATAATAATAAAATAAAAATTAGATTTAAAATACAAATATTATGCCTTTGAGCTCGATAAAATTTGATTAAAACTAAAGTTATAATATTAATGATTAATCAATAATTAACCAAAATCCATTCAATTAAGGAATATTTAATTAAAATATTTAATAATTCAATCATTAAAGAACTTATTCTCATTCTCCTATAGCAAAACAATAAAATAATTTTTAAGAAAATAATGAGCTAAATTATTATTAAAATTTGAGAATGCAAATATAAAATAATTTTAATTTTAAAGGATGAACAGATTATAATATATATAAAATATAACTTAAATAATAATAAAAAATATAATGTCTTAAGACAATAGTTAAATATAAGAAAAATATACAATACTTACATAAAGCGAAGAAGAATTTAATAAATAAATGAAGATATTAGGCAGCATGAATCTAGACTCAATGGTTGAATTACAATATAATGAATAACTTCTAAAAAATAATTTTAGAACTATAACAGAAATATTGAAAAAACAATTTGGAGTTTTAAATGCTTGTTGCTCTAATGTTGAAGGTTTACAAAACAAACCTGGAAGAGATAAACAAATTGAATAAATTCAAAAAGAAATAAGAGAATTGAAAGAGTCTTCTGTTGATGTTCTAAAAGAAAGTTCATAAAACAAAAAAATTATTGATGAATTGAAAGACAACAGCATAAAACCAATAATTGACTAAATCCAAACATAAACTAATAATTTTGAAGCTAAAATATCTTAAATGGAAAGTATAATTTAAGGGATTTCTGATAAATTAAATAATTAACCTGTCAAAACTGATTTTAGTAATGATATTTCTCAATTATTTACGATTCTTTAATAATTAGATAGTCAATTATAATAATTTTATAATAATGCTATCAATAAAGACAATGGATCATCAATTGATTTGAATGCTGTTTAAAATCAGATTGAATTATTGATTAATATGATTGATAAGTTGAAATAGTAAATGTCTGAGAAGGTTAATTGTGAAGATTTTGATAATATTATTAGTACTTTGAAAATGATGAATAATAATAATATCAATACTAATAATAATAATAATAATATTTAAAAAAACATAGAACAGCCTAAAAGCAGAGATGGAAACAAAATCTAAGTTTTAGAATTGAAAATTAAAGAATTAGAAGATTATTTCAAAAATCAGAATTCTTAATTAAATAATCTTTAAAATATTTTTTATAATAATTAAGATTAAAATCAATCATTATTATCTTAAATGGATAAAGATTTTAAGTCATTAGAAGATCGAACTAATTCTCTTAAAGATAAGTTATAATAATTGTAATAAAGTCTAAACACTATTGATGAAAATAAAGCAGATTTAATAGAAGTAAAAAAACTTAATTCAGATAAAATAAAAAAAGAATTAATGGATATAATAAATAAAATAAAAGAAATAATAATGCAAAATTTAAATAAAACAGATCAAAATAGTGCTGAAATAGAAGACCTGAAAAGAAAAGTAGACACTTAAAACAAAAAGATGACAGATATGCAAAAGAAAATTCAATAAAACAGTGGCAGTATTGATATATAAAAAGTACAAGAAATGATAGACAATAGCGTTTCAGAGCTAAGAAAAGATTTATTAAACATGATAAATCAATTAAAAGATTAAATCGAAAAACAAAATTTTGAAGATGACATGTTAGCTTATTAATAAAAAATATTCCAGAAAATAGATGAAATAGTAGGGGCATTAATGAAAAAACTAGCAAATAAAGAAGACACAAAAAAAGCGTTATTATATTTAGAAAAAAAGATAACAGAATTATACTTGTTAATAAACCCTGATGAGAAGAATCAAGGGGAGTTAGATGCTTTATTAGTAAAACGACCTTTATTTTGGAGCTGTGTGAGTTGTGATAAAGACTTGGATTAATTTTAGGGGAGATTGGGAGATTATAAAAATTGGAAAGTGTTTCCTCCTAAAGAGACAAGTCCTGAGAGAATGGGTAGGTTTGGAGTCGGATATGCTTAAATGATGTAGAATAGAAAAATCAACATTGAGAAGGAGAAGGATAATCTTAATAGTATTAATAAGGATACTAATGTTCCTAATACTAATACTAATACTTAAATGAATAATTCTAAGCAGGGATTCATGAAAAGTCAGGGTACTACTGGATTACCAGAAATACACAATAATCAATCTGAAAAAAGCAAATACATCGTTAGGAAATGATATCTTCTTATAATTATTATTATCATCATTATTCATTATCATCATTATTTAATATCATTCTTACCATTATTTCATTATTCATTATTATATAATTTATTTAATTTAAAATGGATATTTAATATTTAGAGATTATTTAAAATATTGATAATTTATTAAAATAATTTTTAAAATAATAAAATGAAGATAGAAATATTTAAGAAGATGATATATTTAATAATTTAATAATAAATAAAATAAAATTATACTTTATTAAAAATGAATATACTACCTACGAAATAATTCGAGTAGAAAAATAATTAGAATACTACAAATAAACTTTGGAATGGCGTAAAAATATTTTAAAAGCTCCTTCTGAATAGTATTTATGTAAAAGTATAATAATGGAAAATACAAGTTTCGATAAGGAAAATGAAAATGAATATTATTAATAGTATTATTGCATAATAATTCAATATACAACTAAAATTAATAGTGAGAAACTGATGAAATTAGCAAAATAAATTTAAAATAAAAACTCTTCAATATAATTAGGCAAAAAGAATTTCCATTTCAGATTAGTCACATCTGAAACTTCATTTGAACTAACTGGTTATTAATATAATGCTGTCACTCCTTTTGCTTTAAAAACTAAGTATAAATATAATTTAATTATTCTATATTTATTTCTTATTATTATTAAAGAATACCTATTATATTGAGTGATAATATCGATCAACTAGAATCAAAATTCTTTTACTTAGGTGGAGGAGCAGTTGATTTAAAAATAAGTAATATTATATTTAACTATTTAATTCTTTTATATTTAATAATCATTTATTATCTAGGAATAGGAATTGAGGAATTTAAAAATAAATATGAATCTAAAATTTTCATTGGAGATATTGTTTATAAATGATAAATAAATTTGTAAATGAAAATTAATCACAAATTTTATAATATATCAATTTAATACATTATTTTGTTCTATATCTTACTAAAAACAAGGCGAATTATTAAATTTAGGAGATTATTATATATTATTTTCATTATTATTATTATTATTATTATTATAATCATTTTATTATTTAATTTTGCTTTTATTTAATATATTTATCTTGTTATTTATAGAAGTATTATTAGATTCGAAGTTATTGTTGCTACACTAAATAAGATTTAAACCCTAACTTATTTATAGCTAACTAGTTTAAGCAATGTCAAAGATGCAATTAGCATTTTTATCGGCATTTGGGAGAAAAATAAAAACATCATCGATTTTTTAATTGTAAATCTAGTCCAAATAGGTTTCTATATCTTGTTTACTAAAGTAATTATTGTTTTCCATAGTTTAAATATCTTATGAATAATAAGTATTTTTGCAAACCAATAAATAATTATGCCATAAGTTAATGTAACTTTCATCCAAAGAAGCTATGATGAATTAAGGATATCTTGCCAAATAATTAAGAGCAGTTAATTTGATTTAGTATTTTTCTTTCTTTTTTCCCAAATATTCTAAAGTATACATATTTAAATCTATGCATTTATCTTGTTTTCTGTGCTTATCTTTTATTATTATCATTATTCCTGATTAAAAGTTTAATTCTAATTCTCTTTTTCTCCATATTTTCCAATTCTACGATTATATTTGCACAGATCCCCTTTTTATTATTCCATCTATTATTACTTAACTCAAAGGAAATATTTATTTAATTTCATTTACATAATTTTGGAAAGCTTGTTTTAACTAAATTTCTAGTAATCCTTATGACTTATTATTAATAAATTTTTTTTATTATATAATATTCTTTTATTTTAATTATAAATATTTATTAGTCATTTTACTTAATTAATTTATTAGTTGATTATATTTTATTTTAAGTTTTCTTATATGAATTATCTTATTATATTGAGTTTTTATTTATTTTTTTCCTAAATTCTTTTTTCATTGGTATTAAATATTTAAAGAGCTCTTTGATATTGAATTTATAGAATCTCTAAATTTTATACCTACTGAATTTAATAATTTTACATAAAATTATTATTTTATTATTTTTTTTATTAAATCATAAAAATTAATTAATTCTATATTTAACATAATAAATATTTATTATAAAAAAATAATTACTATATAAATAATAATATTTTAAATAAATTTATTTAATATTAATTTAATTAATATTAATATATGCAAAATATTTAAAAATTTAATTTAAATCAAGAAAATTAGTATCTAAATTAGTTTAAAATAGAATATCATGATTTTTCAATTGATAATCCCTAATTTATTGAATAATATAAAGAAAATAAGTAAAACGAAAAAAATGAGTAAAAATAAACGACTAAAATTTTAAACAATTAAATACAAATTATCTAAAAAAACTCAAACATAAATATAAACTCAGATTTCGGAAAAAATTAATTATTTAATTTAAATAATAAAAAAAATTTAAAAAAGAATTAAAAAAATAATAAAATTAAAAATCATAAATCTAACAAAGTAAATTTAAGTTAATAAGAAAAAATTTATTAATTAACTAGCATTTAAAAAGATAATGAAAATAATAAATAATTAATATAGTTATAAATTAATAATAATTAAGATGATTCTGCTGATTTGAATTCCGAAGAAGATTTAAATGAAAAAAAATTATTATAAATTTAAGAATTTAGTACAAAATAATTAGTTAGCAACCTTAATATTCAAAGAGAAAAAGAGAAAAATTATTAAATTAATAATAATTAATTATTAAAAAATAATTTAATCGATAAATTAAATCAAATGTAATTAGAAAACCAAAAGTTATAAGAAATATATGAGTAAAAAAAAAATAACATAACTAATCATCAAAATTAATATAATAGTTAATAATTTAATGATTATAAAAAAGATTTGGATGAATAATTTTAATTATTACAAGTGCAAGTTAGAAATTTAAAAGATTAAATTTATAAATAATAAAATTTAATAAATTTATAAAATGAAAAAAATAAAATTATTTTAGAAAATAAAATTATTTAAGAAAAGATAAAGGAAAATCAATAGAAATATGAAGAACAAAAACAATAAATTTAATAATTAAAATAAATATAATAAGAAAATTAAAAAAAAATAAAAATATAAAAATAAAAAGAACAAATAATTAAAAAAGATTCAATAATAATACATAAATAAAAATAATTAATAGATGAATAAAAAGAGTTGAAACAATAAGAATTGCTTCAAGAATATATAAAAGTGTTAAATAAATAGTGTAATGATTTAAAGATAAAAATATATGAAGAAAGTCTAAAAAAAGGGGAAGTATGATAAGATTTTGAATAATACATAATATGAAAATTCAGTATTATTAGATAAGATTAATAAGTGAATTAAGATGAGGTTTGATTTACCTGTTGAGTTATTAAAACTAATAGTTAAAATCATTAAAAATAAAAATAAGGGCCTATTTGTGTTGACTTTGCATCAACCTCAACTCCATTAAATTTCTACTATCATCTTAATAATTGCGAGGATCAAAGGTACAATTTTTATAATATTTTATCATTATTCCAAATTCAAGAAGTCTTTTTTTTATTCTCTCAATAAAAATTTTGTTATTCTTTTTTGTTTGGATATATTTTCGCAATTCTAGTTTTTCTTCATTTTGTTTTACTATTTATTATATCGACTCTTTGTTTATTTGTGTTTTTTCCATGCTTTTTAAAGTTGTGTTTTTCTAGTTAAACGAGATATTTGTTATTTAATAGCTCGTAAAATTGTTACTTTTTCCTATGCTTTTTTAAATATTTTAAATTTAATTTTAATTATATTAGCTCTAAATGAAATAATTAGTTAAATTTTATTATTAATAACTAATAGTTTTAATATGTCTTGATATTCAAAAATTTTCACTTAAATTATTTTATTAAATCATTTAATATTAATTAAGTCTTTTTATTTCTTTTTTGTAATATTCTGATTCTAAATTTAATTTATAGTTCATGTTTCTTTAAATCATTATTTCCTGTTTTTTTTAAAATATTTATTTTAATTATTATGAGTATTTGTTTTATTATTAAACTATCAATATCTATAATTATTATTATTTATTTTTTAAATATTAATTAAAATTAATTTAATCTTAAATTTGAATAATTTGTATTTGCTCAATTTCTTTAATTTTTCAATTATAAAATTCCATATAGCCAAATTAGCTTTAAATAATTTGATTAATTTCTATTAAAGCTTAATTATGTTTTTATTTGGCTTAATTTACTTAATGATTAAATTTTATTTCATCTTCTAGATATTTTTTTGAAGTTCTTTATTAAAATAAATCGTTAAATTATTATTTTTCCTTAACTATTGATTAAGTAAAATCATCCATAATTATTATAATTTTTTTTTTTATGTTAAGTATGTAAAAATAAATAAATTATTATTATTTTAAATATTTTTATATTTATTAAAATTTGCTTAATTTAAATTTATATATTATTTATAAATGTATTATTTTCAATAATCATTCACTAATTCATCTGATCAATCAAATTCTAAATATTAATTTTAAAATGATGGTAAAAATAATTTATTTATTATAGATAATTAAATTTCTTAATGGTCTATTTATAAGAAAAATAAAAATTTTATTAGTAGTATTATTATTAATCATAGATAAAATTAAGCAAGTATAAAAAAATAAATTTATAAAAAATAAAATATCTAAAATTAAAAAACACTATCTGTATAATGATGTGAAACACAATTAAATTAAAATAATTAAAAAAATAGTTAAATTTAAGCTAATTAAAATATTTATAATTTAAATAATGTTATATAAAATAATCTAGCCTAAATAAAGGATTAAAAAAATATTTTTAAAAATAAGTTAAAGGTTTAATTAAATAAATATTATAAACAGCATAAATTTAAAGATTAATAATATTTATCACCCAAAAATTAAAATCAAATATTACTTAATTATTCTAAAATAGATGTAATAAATAGATTAAAAATTTATTTTATGAAAAAAAAATAGAATAATTTAGGTAATATTTATGAATAATAAAAATAATCATCACAAAAACGATTTATTTAATTATAATAATAATCGATAGAATAATAAAGATAATTAAGCTATTCAAGTTAATTTGCTGATTAAAATAGATATTTTTTGAATAGAAATAGAAGATTAATTTAAAATAATAAATTATAAAATAAAAATAATTAAAATCAAATAAATAATAACTCTAGTAGAATTTATTGTAATAATAGTAATTAGTATAATTAGTATTAAAATATTATATAGAAAAGACTCATTTAATAACTAAAAAAAAAAAATATAAGTATTTAGTAAAATTATTAAATTATAGCCAACTAACAATAAATACAAACATAATAAAAAGACATATAAAATAACTAAAAATAAAATATTTATTTTAATAAATAATTTGAAATATAATCTCTTAAATTTTGATAATATATTAATATTAAGTTTATTGATATCAATATTATAAATATTATTCTAAATCTTTTAATTCTGAATCAATATCATCTAGATCTTAATTAATTTAAAATTTAAAATTTGATATATCATCAAAATTTTATCCTAAACTATAAGTCATTTTTTATAAATTTTGTTAAATATCATTCTCCGAAGATTTAAATTAGCTATTAATAATTTAATTTAAATTATATTATTATTCTTCTAACTATTCTAAATTAAAATTTGTATTTATTTAAATTTTTTATTAATCATTACTTATATTTTTTCCTTAGTTGACTTCATATAAATCATCTTTGTTATTTACATTCTTAAATTCATCAGAAATTAATTGATAAATAATATTTTGATCTTTATTTTATTAAAGTTTTTATTATCCTTTTTATAAAAAACTTTCAATTAAAGTATTATTATGTTAATTATGGCTTTTAAATATTGATTTTATTTATTTTTATAAATTTATATTTTCCGACTAAATTTTTAACCATCTATACATATCTTTATTATCAATTTCATTAATATCTTCGTCACTTTGTTATTTTTCATTTTCTTAATATTTCTAATTTTATATTTCTTTTTCATTTTTATCATAGTTTTTATAATCGAATTTCATATTTTTATCCAGATACTAATTTTCTTTTTGCCTCCAAAGTTATAAATTTTTTAATTATTTATTCATTTCTATAAAATTATTATTATTTTTTAATATTATTTTTAATTTAATAAATATATTTTACCATTTAATAATTTTTTATTCATACTATTTTCATTTTCCAAATTTAAATTATTTTTTCAATATTAAAAAATAAATTTTTAATGAGATAATTAATCATTTAATAGCGTATCTTCATTAATTAAAGTTTATGATTAATTTTAACTAGCATTTTATTTGTTGTAAAAATTATCTAAAGTCATTATTTTATTATCTTTTATATTTGATTAATTATAATTAATATTTATAATATTATTTTAATTTTAATTTGTTTGTGATTTAAGTTAACTATTTCTTTGTTGATTTCTACTATTTAATAAGCTTCTTATTGATTTAGGACCTTACATTGTACTTTCAAATAATTTATTTTATTCTTGTTATTCATTTGATTACATTAATTATAAAAACTTATAATATTTTTTATGTTTGTTATCCAATTTTTAAAATTTTTATAAATATATTATAAAGATATAAGTCAATATAATATTAAGATAATATATATAAAAATAATAGAAGAATAAAAATTATAATTTATTTCATGAATTTATCAGTAAGAAAAAATAAATTATAATTAGATAAATGATAGAAATAAGAAAAATATTAATAATATTTAGTTTTTTAGTTTTAATAAGTTAATAAAAAATAAGAGTTCCTTATACAGTAGATAATGAAGCATAAGAATAAGCTTTATTTCAATAATTAATGAATGATTCTGATTAAGGAACACTAATTTCGGATAATGACTCTGATATAAACTAAGAAGATGATGAATAAAGTTCTAATAAAAATGACGATGAGTCAAGTTTAGACCGATTTAAAAAAATGATGAAAGGCAAGAGAGGACATTCCGCTGATGATTTAGATGATAAAATTAAAAAAAAACTCATGTTAATGAAGTTAGGGTTATTACCATTATCTGATAAAATTTAAAAAGAGTAATTTACTTAAGATTCTGAAAATGGCCATAAAAAAACTATACTTTCAGATTATTCAGATTTATTAGATTCTAAAGATCAAGATATATAAATTGAAAATGATGAAGACTAAATTAAAAGAAAATTGTTGATGCTTTCCTTATTAAATGATTAAAAAGATGTAAAAAAACCTCTTAAAAAGTTACTTTTA
>Ga0315908_10001079_pt1 | contig 21006 bp, 19 predicted proteins | sample LakEriMetagenome_12_FD_203520 | JGI IMG/M metagenome (GOLD analysis project Ga0315908, IMG submission 203520) | Freshwater fungal communities from buoy surface, Lake Erie, Ohio, United States - Buoy 4 MA124 | ecosystem: Environmental > Aquatic > Freshwater > Lake > Lake biofilm | place: USA... | reverse complement strand
TTTCGATCTCTGGATTACCAAAGTCAGCCGTTGCGGCCGCACGCGCACGCATGATCTTTGGCGTTGCAACAGTTACCGGCCTTAATCCATGAAAACGGCCGCCCAAAAAACAGCAGCTTTGGACCCACGTGCAGGGGACCGTCTGCCTTATGCAGCGCATTTGGATGACCACACGGTTATGACCCGCGGCGGCGACCTGATCCAGATGATTCAGGTCGATGGTGTCGCCTTTGAAACAGCCGATAGCGAAACGCTCAACCATATGGCGGCGGTGCGTGATGTTGTGATGCGCGGCATCGCGAACTCCAGCCTGATGTTATACTGCCACGTCATTCGTCGTCAGGTGACCGCCGAATTATCAGGCGCGCAACCCGACGGTTTTGTCCGCGACCTTGACGATGCGTGGCAGCAGCAACTGCGCGGCAAAAAGCTCTATATTAATGACATGGTGCTGATGCTGGTTCGTCGGCCAGCCCAGGGAAAGATTGGTTTTTTTGACCGCCTGACCAAATGGGGCAACGGAACACGCAACAGCGCCGAACGGCTGGCTGACCAAACGCGGGAACTGCGCGAATTGGATGCGGCACGCACCAATCTGCTCTCCGCCCTTAGCCGCTATGGCCCGCGCCTGCTCGGCCGTTATCACGACGCGAATGGCACTTGTTCCGAACCGCTGGAGATATTGTCGGCGCTGTATAATGGCGAAATGCAGCCCGTGCTTGAACCCACCGGCGACGCTGGCCAATATCTGCCCTATAAACGGATCAGCTTTGGCCTTGATGCCCTCGAATTGAAAGGCGCAAGCGCCAACACGTCGCGTTTTGGCGCTATCGTTTCCATCAAAGATTATCCTGCATATACGGCGCCCGGTATGCTCGATAACCTTCTGCGTCTGCCGCATGAGCTGACGATGACGGAAAGCTTTGCTTTTATCGACCGACAGATTGCGGATGAACGCATCGGGCTTGCGCTGCGCCGGTTGCGCGCGGCGTCGGACGAAACCACCACCCTGCGCCAAGGCCTTTTGGGTGCAAAGGATGACCTCACCGGCGGTGCTGCAGCTTATGGTGAGCACCATCTGACGGTGCATGTCCGCGCGATGACCTTGGCCGCGTTGGATGCTGCCGTTGCCGATGTGCAAGCATCGCTTGCCGATATTGGCGCGGTTGCCGTGCGTGAGGATCTCAATTTGGAAAGTGCCTTTTGGGGCCAGTTTCCGGGCAACGCAGATTTTATTGCGCGCAAGGCTTTGGTGTCGACGGCCAATTTGTCCGGCCTCATTTCGCTCCATGGCTTTCCAATCGGCGTGCCTGCCGGCGGTCCATGGGGTGAACCTATCACGGTCCTTGAAACCACATCAAGCACACCCTATTTCTTTAACTTGCACAGCGGTGATTTAGGCAATTTCACGCTTATTGGGCCATCGGGTTCCGGTAAAACGGTGGTGCTCAATTTCCTGATTGCGCAGGCGCAGAAATTTTATCCCCGCACGTTTTTCTTTGACAAAGATCGCGGTGCAGAGATTTTCATTCGCGCCATTGGCGGGCATTATGATGTCTTGCGGCCCGGCACTCCAACCGGATTCAATCCGCTTCAACTGCCCGAAAACGCAACAAATCAGGCATTTTTGCGGCAATGGCTCTCGCAGATTTTAACGCCAGCGGGCGGGCAGCTGACTGCCGATGAAAACGCTATTATCGCAAGCGCAGTTGATGCCAATTTCAGCCAACCGGCCGAATACCGCCAATTGCGCTATTTGGTGGAGCTATTGGCTGGCGGCGCACGCCCCGTTCGTGGCGATCTCGCATCGCGCCTTGCCCCTTGGTATGGCGCAGGGGAGCATGCATGGTTGTTCGATAACCCGACGGACCAGTTGAACCTGGATACCAGAACCGCTGGCTTTGACATGACCGCGTTGCTCGATAATCCAGCGTTGCGCACGCCCGCGATGATGTATTTGTTCCACCGCGTCGATGAACGTTTGGACGGCAGTCCTTCGATGATTGTCATCGACGAAGGGTGGAAGGCGCTGGATGATGACGTCTTTGTTCACCGGCTGAAGGATTGGATGAAGACCATCCGCAAACGCAATGGTGTGGTTGGTTTTGCCACACAAAGCGCCAGCGACGCGATTGAAAGCAAAATCGCCGCGACCATCATTGAACAATCCGCCACGCAATTGTTCATGAGCAATCCCAAAGCGCAAGCATCCGATTATTGCGGCGGCTTTGGGTTGACTGCGCATGAGCTTGATCTCGTACGCTCCTTGCCCGAACATTTACGCTGCGTTTTGATTAAGCAAGGCGGGAACAGCGTCGTTGCGCGTCTGGATATGGGCAATATGCCAGATGCGATCACCGTGCTGTCCGGCCGTGAAGCCAGCGTGCGCAAACTGGACGAGCTTCGCCGCGTTCATGGCGATGCGCCGTCCGAATGGTTGCCGATGTTGTTGCAGGCAGCGCAGGACGGGACGTTGACCCAGTGGCCCGCCGCAAGCAGGACGGGCATGCAAAGCTGATGGCAAATTGCGTTGCCCTTAACCCTGCGGCCGGTTCGGCGGAAACGATGGTCAATGCCGTCGATTGTTACGTCCAGTCGACCGTGCAGGCGGGCTATGCCAATTTGCTTGGCGAAGGCAGCGTGTTCAGTGTCGCCTTAACCATTGCGCTGACCATTTACGTCGCGATCATCGGCTACCGGCTGATATTTGGACGGTCGTCACTCAGCGTTGGCGAAATGATGCCGCGCATGATCATGATCGGTGCCGTGCTGGCGCTGACGAGCAATTGGGCGACCTATCAGGTTTTGGTATATGACGTGCTGACCGACGGGCCGCACGAAATCGTGCGCGCCATGAACCCGAATGATGGCAATGTGCGCAGTATGACCGAACGTGTCGATATGCTGTCGGGGCGCATGGTCGACCTTGCGGATGCCTGGACCGAATTTGACGCGCGGCCCGAACAAATGCTGCCGACAAACCCAACGGCGCCAGCACCCGCAGCGCTTCCCGTGACCGCAAATAACATCACCGCTGTTGTCGCGCCAAAGGACTCGCTTGGCCCCAACATGCTGTTGTTCAGCGCATTATTCCTCGTGCTGGCATCGGCAGGTGTCTTGGTCGTGGCGAAAATCATCCTGGGCCTGTTGTTACTCCTTGGCCCCGTCTTTGCAGTGCTGGGTTTATTCCCCTCTACTCGCGGTTTAGCGGTCGGCTGGGGCCGTGCAGCGATCATGATGGCGTTGGTGCCCATTATGACGATGATCACATCAGCAGGGGCACTGGCGGCGCTTGAACCGATATTGACGCAAATGTATGTGTCCGCGGGTCAGGGTGATTTTTCATTGCGCGCGGCTTTGACGATATTGGTCATCGTGCTCATCATGGTGGCGGTGGCGGTGCAGCTATTCCGCATTGGTCGCACGATTGTCAGCGGCTGGACCTTGCCCTTTGGGCAACATCGCGCAGTTGATAATATGGTTTCCGCGCCAGCCGCTGATGTCCCGATGCCGTCAAGCAATGTCGTGTATAATGAACGCATGCAGTCGCTGGTCGGCGCTATTGAGCGTTCCGCCGCCGCAACCGCAAATATGGGCCCGGGCAACCCACGCAGCATATTCTTGCCGCAGCCGGCATATGCGGATGCCAATCCAGCAGGACAAAAGAACAATTATTCCGACCGGCGCATTTCGCGGGGCCCCGTCAATGCGGTCCGCGCGCCGATTAAAGCCATTAGGAACGTTGCATGACCCGACATTATCATTGGCTCGCTTTTATCACCATGGCGATTGGCGTCGCTATCCTGCAGCCGATGGCAGCATCAGCGCAGGTTGCGCCAAATATCCGCTATGTTGACTATAACCCCGATGCCATCATTCGTCTGACCGGCCATACCGGCTATCAAATGATGCTGGAATTTGAGGCCGGTGAACAAATTGAAACCGTCGGCATCGGTGACGCCTCTGGTTGGCAGGTGACCCCCAATGGCGCAGGAACGGTCATGTTCCTAAAGCCCGTGGGATTGCCGCCTGCGACCAATTTATCGATCATTACAAATCTGCGGCGGTACAATTTAGAACTGCTGGCCAAATCCGGCCTGCGTGTGCCGCAAAGCCAGATTATTTATGCTGTGCGTTTCCGTTATCCACCCAAAGTTACGGCAGACGACAATATGGCAACGCCGCCGCCGTTGATTTCGACCCCGCCTGAATTGTGGAACCGCGCCTATAGCTATGACGGCGCAACGGCCAATGTGCCTGAGCAAGTGTTTGACGATGGCAAAGCGACCTATTTCCGCTTTGCCGCTGGATCGGCGGCGCCTGCTATTTTCAGCATTACGCCCGATGCCGGCGAAAGCATCGTCAACTTCGCTGTGCGCGGGCCGTACACTGTTGTGGAACAAATCGCGCCGCAATTTGTGCTGCGTCATGGCAAAGAAGTCACCATCATCTTTAACGATGCGTATGCCGTGCCGACACCCGGCGCAGATGCCCCCAAGCCACGCGCGCCAAAGAAGAAATGCGGGCTTTTTGGGTGCAAATCGATGGAGGCCAAGCCGTGAGTATGTTTAAATCGGGCAATACGGACCCGCGCACCGCCATCGATGCTGATACGCTTGAGGAAGCGAACCAACGGATTTTGTCGCCGGTGGCCATGCCAAATGGTCTATCCCCCGGAATGAAATTGGGCGTGGTGGGTATTGGCTTGCTGGCCATTTTAACCTTTAGCAGCTTGGCCAAAAGCCGGAATGAAGCAGACCAAGTTGCGGCACAGCCTGCCACCCGCACCGCAGCTGCGGTTGTTCCGCCCGGCGGTCTTGTGCCGCAACCGATATTGCGTCCGGGCCCACCCGAATTGCCGCCGCCCGTCCTTGTGCCGCCGCCCGTGAATAACCCTAATGCGGCAGCACCCGGCATCGTTGGCCCCATAGCTATTGGTCCGAACCGCTTTCAAGCGCCGGGCATCGTTGTGGATACCACAAAAGGCGGCGTCGCCATATTGCCGCCCACGCCGGGTCTGGCAGGCGCAAAAAATGATGAGTTGAGCGCAGAAGACAGGTTTTCGGACCGCGTCGCGGCGGGCGAAAATGCACCTGCCCGCGCGGTGCGTATCGCCAACAGCAGCTATACGGTGCCGCAGGGCGCCATTATCGCGGGCGTCCTTGAAACGGCGATAAACTCCGATCTGCCCGGATATGTGCGTGCCGTGGTTAGCCGCGACGTCATGGGCTTTGACGGCCGGCGGGTGCTGATCCCCAGTGGAAGCCGCTTGATCGGGCAATATCGCTCGGGCCTCGCTGCGGGGCAATCGCGCGCATTCATTGTCTGGACACGTCTCACGCGCCCCGATGGCGTAACCGTGTCGCTAGGCTCGCCCGTCACCGACCCGCTTGGCCGTGCGGGCTTAGGGGGTAAAGTGGATAGCCACTTCCTGAAACGATTTGGTTCGGCGATATTATTGTCCGTTGTGCAATCCGGCCTTGGGCTTTTGCAGCAGGGCGGCAATGATGTCATCGTCCGCACGGCCGATGATGCCAAAAGCGTTGCCGGTATTGCCTTGCAGCGGGACATTAACATTCCGCCGACGGTAAAAGTGGCGCAAGGGACAGCCATCCGTATCTTCATCGCCCGCGACCTCGATTTTTCGGGTACCGACGGCGATGCGCAATGAGGCATGCGGCGCCCGTGGCTGGCGATGCCGAAAATGTCTATCTCAATAGCTATTTAGCGCCATTTGGCGAATGGCTGGCGTGCGATGATGTGACCGAAATTTTGGTGAACCGGCCGCATGAAATATGGATTGAGCGGCTTGGGTTTGCGCAGATGGAGCGTCACGACGCACCACAAGTTGACAGCCAGTTACTGGAACGCCTTGCGCACCAGATCGCACGCATCAACCATCAAGGGGTTAGCCGCGAAAGTCCGTTGCTCGCCGCCATATTGCCGGGCGGTGCCCGCGTGCAGATGGTGTTGCCGCCGGCAACGCGCGGCGATGTTGCGCTCGCGATCCGCAAACACCGGCTGCAAGACATGACGCTGGAAAGCTATTTTGAACAAAGCGCGCTTCCATCGGTGGGTAATACCGCTGATGATAGTTCTGCGCTTGCGGCGCTTTTGCAGGATCAAGACTATTTAGGCTTTTTCCGCGCGGCCGTTGCGGCGCGCAAAACGATCCTCATTTCTGGCGGAACGTCGTCTGGTAAAACAACATTGCTCAACGCGTTGTTAAAGGAAATTCCGCAACATGAACGGATCATTTCCATTGAAGACACCCCTGAAATCCGGCTGAGCAGCGACAATGCGCTTGGCTTGGTCGCCATGGCCGGCGATCAGGGAGAGGCACAAGTGACGGTGGATGATCTTATGCGCGCGTCGCTGCGTATGCGGCCGGACCGATTGATCGTGGGCGAACTGCGCGGCGGCGAAACGGTCACGTTTTTGCGGGCCATCAACACCGGCCATCCCGGTTCCATCACTACGGTGCACGCCAATTCACCCCAAGGCGCGTTCGAACAAATTGCCTTCATGTGTATGCAGGCCGGACTTGGCCTTGGCCGCCTCGAAACGATGGAGTACGCCCGGTCCATGATAGACATTGTCATCCAACTGGACCGCCACAGCGGCCAACGTGCCATAAGCTGTGTCGAATTAACCAACGCTGCATGACGCTAAACTGCGCCTTCGGTCGCTAGCGCAACATCTGCGCACAGACGTTTCAGGCGTGAAAGCCCGCGCGCATGGTTATTTGCGCATCAATCGGCAAATCGCAGCGGCAAACAATGCCGCACGATAATCTGGCGGAGACGGTGGGATTCGAACCCACGATAGAGTCACCCCTATACACACTTTCCAGGCGTGCGCCTTCGACCACTCGGCCACGTCTCCGCATTCCCCTAAGGGACGCACGCCCCTAGCCGCTCCTTTCCGCTTTCGCAAGGCACAGTGATTTGCCATAACCTTATTGATGAAAAGATATCTGCCCCTGTTCGCCAGCGCCGCGATCTGCGCCGCTTTTCCCGTCTCTGCACAAGATGCCAAAACCTATCCCGCGCCTTCGGAGATTGTGGCGGCGGCCAAAGCGGACGACTGGGTTGCCATTGCGCCGTCGGATATATTGGTGATGGACCTCGCCCCCGATTCGAAAGGCAAGCCCCGCCGCGTTATCATTCAATTGATGCCTGCGCCGTTCAGCCAGGGTTGGATCGGCAATATCCGTAAGCTGGCAGCGGCACATTGGTGGGATGGCACTAGCATCAACCGCGTGCAGGATAATTATGTCGTGCAATGGGGCGATGCGACCGAGAAAAAGGCTTTGCCGCATGGATTGGCGGTTGTGGAGGCGAAGGAATATGTCACCCCTAACGGGCCGACCAAGAATAGGATTTTCGCCCGGGCAGACGGAACGCCAGACGCCTACGCACGTGCCCATGTGTTCTATGGTGGCTGGCCGCTGGCACAAGGTCGTGAGGGGCTTTGGCCAACCCACTGCTACGGCATGGTCGGCGTTGGCCGGAACCTCTCGCCCGACACCGGCACGGGAGCGGAACTCTATACCGTTATCGGCCATGCACCGCGGCATTTGGACCGCAACATCGCGCTCGTTGGCCGCGTAATCGACGGCATTGAACATATGTCCAGCCTGCCACGCGGCACAGGCGCGCTTGGTTTCTATGAGAAGGAAGAAGATCGCGTGCCGATCCTGTCTGTGCGGATTGGGAACGCAGCGAAGGACGTGCCAGCGTTCGAATATCTGTCGACCGATAGCGACAGCTTTGCAGCCTATGCCGATGCCCGCGCCAACCGGCGGGATGCCTTTTTCAATGTGCCTGCTGGCGGCGCAGACATTTGCAACATTCCGGTCCCGATACGGCGGAAAGCCAACTAGGCCGCTTTATCCGCCATCAATTTAAGACGGCTTGTCCTAATGCTGCCGACCCGCAACTTAAGGGGTTGGAACGGGAACGTCCGACGGTCCGGTCTGAACCGGAGGCGCGACGATAACGGGCACCGCTACAGGTTGCAGGATGGCGACCTGTTCCAGCCGGTCGAGCGCTTTACGGGCATCGCTGAACCGTTTCGCCCGTGCCATCCATGATTGCGCGATGGATGCGCCGGGCAACGCCGAAACTTCCGCAACAGCAAGATCAAGCTTGCCTGCATCGACCAGCGCTTCGGCGCGGATCAGCCGTTCATTTGGCGCGAGCGATGGTCCGTTTTCTTTGCGCAGCACGAACAGTTCCGACAATTCCCGCTTCACGGTCGCCCATGTGCTGTCGTCTCGATTGCCCGTCAAAAGCACCGGCGTAAGTCCGCGCAATTCGGTTTTCAGGGCATCAATCGTGACTGGCGCCTGCCCTGCAGATAATATCGCGGCAACAGATTGCGGCTGGGTCGCGCCAAAACGCAGGCGCAACTGTTCGGCAAGATTGCCGAGCGGCGCACCCTTATCTATCGCACCCCGCACTGCATAAATGAGCAGCAACCCATCGGCGCGCGCGACTTCGGGCGAGAGCATATTGAGCGACGGGTAGCTTGGAACCATTTGGTCCGTAACCGGCTGTGCGATAACAGCAGCATCGGTGGTAGCCACATTGCCCGCTGCCCCAGTCGATGACTCGGCCGCCACGGGGGCATCAGTGGATGTTAGAAAACCATATTTGTCGGCGATCACATAAGCGACAATCGCGCCGCCAACGAAGGCACATAAAATAAGCAGCATGATGTGCTTGAATGTGAATCCACGGCGTGAAGTGGCGGTCGCTGTTTGAAAATCGGTCATGTTGCTCCTTCAATAGCGGCATTCGGCGGCAGGGCGCAATCTATCGTTGTAAAATGCTGCCCTATTGCGTCCATTAACGCAGCGTCATTTGGTGAGGGCGCAACAATTATCTGTGCCCAGCCGTCGCCCGCGCTTGCGGCGATAGCGTTCGAAAACGTCGCAAGCGCAATTTTGCTCCGCGATAGGCCGCCGGCATCGCACAGATGGGCAAAGTGCGTCGCCGCGCGTGACGAATGCAGGATGACCGCATCGCATATTGCAACCTGCGCGGCGAAGTGCGCGGGCGTTTCCATCGCCGCGCTGCGGTACACGATAGCGATATCGATATGCACGCCAGCAATCTGCGGAACAGCGCTGTGGTCTTCGCCTGCAAGCCATAAGAGTTTTATGTGGCCGTCTGCGGCAGCAACGCCGACAAGCGCTTCCACGCCGCTTGAACCAGTCGCAGCAACCGGCAAAGACAAATGGGCCAGCGCGCTGGCGGTCGCACTCCCGACCGCATAGATCGGGATGTCGCGCGCGTTTTCCAAAAATCCGCATGCGGCGCGCGCAGCATTTCCGCTGGTCAACAAAATGGCATCATATCCGTCAACCGATACCGTTTGCAGCGGCAGATGTTCAATGGCGAACAGGGGCATAAGCAATGGCGCATATCCTGCGGCTGCAAAGCGGCGGGCGGTGGCATCCGCCCCTGGTTGCGGCCGGATAATCAGCACCTTCACGAAGCGAACATGCTCCGCAGTTCATCACTGGCATCTGCCAGCAATTGATCTGCCAATTGCGCTGGACCATCGCCCGACGCGTCATAGACGATTTCGCCCGCGTGCATTTCCCGGCCATCCGCTGTGAAAACTTCACCTTTTAAGCGAATCTGGGCACCTTCGACCTGCGCCAATGCGGCGACGGGTGAATGGCAATTGCCGCCCAATGCTTCAAGCAAGGCACGCTCGGCATTAACGGCGACAAAGGTGTCCACATCGTTAATTGCCGCCAAAAACGGGGCAAGCTCTTTGCGGCTGGTCAACCGGTCAATGCCCACCGCGCCTTGCGATGCCGCCGGCAAAAACTGGCTCAGCGGCAATGGCGCGCCGACATTGCCCATGTCCAACCGGTCCAACCCGGCCGCAGCCAAAAGTGTCGCGTCCGCATGACCATTTTCAATATGCGCCAAACGGGTTGCGACATTGCCGCGCAAGGGGACGATCCGCACATCAGGGCGGGCACGTTGTAATTGTGCTGCCCGCCGTGGGCTTGATGTCCCGACCCGCGCACCATGCTTCAGATCGTCCAGCGACGCTGCACCAATCAATCGGTCGCGCACATCCGCACGCGGCAGCATGGCGGAGATGTCAAAAATGTCTGCGCGCACGGTCTCGACATCTTTCATCGAATGCACCGCGATATCAATCTGGTCATCCAACAGCGCACGTTCCAGTTCCTTGGTCCACAGCGCCTTGCCACCGATTTCGGCAAGCGGCCGGTCCTGAATCTTGTCGCCGGTGGCGAGCATCGGGACCAAGACGACGGCATCGTCGGGCAGATTATGCGCCGCTTTGATAGCAGCCATGGCCATCTCCGCCTGCGCCAAAGCGAGCGGAGACCGGCGTGTTCCGATGCGTAACGGACGGTCGGAGGAAAACGATATCATTGTCATGCGACTTGTCCATAGCGCCACGTCCACCTATGGGAAAGCGCAATGGCAATCATCCTTGGTCTTGAATCCAGCTGCGACGAAACCGCTGCGGCAATTGTGCGTTCCGACCGGACGATTTTGAGCCATGCCTTGGCTGGCCAGGAAGATCATCACCGCGCATTCGGCGGCGTCGTTCCCGAAATCGCCGCGCGCGCGCATGCCGAGCTGATGACCCCCTTGGTGAAAACCGCGCTCGCCGACGCAGGCATGACGTTAGATGATGTCGATGCCATTGCCGCAACCGCTGGCCCCGGCCTCATTGGCGGAGTCATGGTCGGACTTGTGACGGCCAAGGCGCTGGCCATGGCGTCTGGAAAGCCGCTGATTGCCGTCAACCATCTGGAAGGCCATGCGCTTTCGCCGCGACTGGTCGACGCCGATCTCGCATTTCCCTATCTGCTTCTGCTGGTGTCCGGCGGCCATTGCCAGTTGCTGCGGGTAAATGGAGTTGGCGACTATAACCGGCTGGCCACCACCATCGACGATGCGGTTGGCGAAGCATTCGACAAAACGGCGAAAATTTTAGGCTTGGGCTTTCCCGGTGGCCCAGCCGTCGAACGCGCAGCAGCATTGGGCAACGCAAAAAATGTACCGCTACCCCGCCCCTTAAAAGGCGCTGATGAACCGCATTTTTCCTTTGCTGGCCTGAAAAGCGCCGTGCTGCGCGCGCATGAGACGGGCCAGTATAAAGTCGAGGATATTGCCGCATCCTTTCAGCAAGCCGTTATCGACTGCCTGTACGACCGGATACGCTATACGCTGGATCGTATTGATGCGCCGGCTGCGCTGGTTGTCGCGGGCGGCGTCGCGGCAAATGTGCCCATTCGCAATATGCTCGAGCAGCTTGCGGCAAGCCGTGGCATGCGTTTTGTCGCGCCGCCATTGTGGCTGTGCACCGACAATGGCGTGATGATCGCATGGGCTGGCGCGGAGAGATTTGCGATGGGTTTGACCGATGGCCTTGATTTTGTGGCGCGGCCGCGCTGGCCGCTGGATCCCAATGCAGCACCCGCACGCGGTGCGGGCGTGAAAGCATGAACCAGACGCCCTATCCGGTTGGTATCATTGGTGGCGGCGCATGGGGCACCGCGCTGGCCGCCGTCATGGCGCAAATCCACGATCGCGTCCTCATCTGGGCCCGCGAAGAAGAGGCCGTGCAGAGCATAAACAACCAGCACGAAAACAGCCTGTTTTTGCCGGGCACAGCATTGTCGTCAAAAATTGAGGCGACAGCTGATCTCGCGCGCATGATCGCATGTGAAAATTTGCTCATCGTGACCCCAGCCCAGCACTTGCGTGCCACGCTGTCAGCGCTGCCGGATACGCAGGCGCCTCTCATATTGTGCGCAAAAGGTATTGAGGCCGATACCCAAATGCTGGTGTCCGATGTCGCCGGGACAACCCGCCCGGGCAATCCGATTGCCGTGCTATCTGGGCCAACATTTGCGCATGAGGTGGCTGCTGGAAAGCCCACAGCGGTCACGCTCGCGACCGCCGATCAGACGCTGGGTTCGGCATTGATGCGCCGCATCGCCACACCTTCCTTCCGTCCCTATTGGTCTGATGATGTTGTCGGCGCGGAAATTGGCGGCGCTGTCAAAAACGTACTCGCAATTGCGTGCGGTGTCGTAGACGGCGCAGGCCTTGGTCTCAACGCGCGTGCGGCATTGATTGCACGCGGTTTTGCCGAGATGCAGCGATACGGCCTTGCGCGCGGCGCAAAAGCCGAAACGCTAGCCGGACTATCAGGATTGGGCGATCTGGTCCTGACATGCAGCTCTGAAAATTCACGCAACTTTTCATTGGGCCGCGGCCTTGGACAAGGCCGATCATCCGAAAGCCTGCTGGCCGACCGCAAGACGGTTGCCGAAGGCGCATATACCGCGCCGGTCCTGTTACAGTCGGCAACCTCGCTTAATGTCGAAATGCCGATCGTGAGCGCCGTATGCGCATTGCTGTCGGGATCAGCGACCGTCGATGCCGTCGTCACCGAATTGCTGGCACGTCCGCTCAAGTCCGAAAGCTGGTAACGGCGGACCTAATCCGCTAGCGTTCCCAAAGAGGCGATCCATTGACTGCAGCCAGAACCGACGAAGAAGATATTCAGGCACTCGCAAAGGGTGGGCGAACGAATGTGTTTGGCTTCCTGTTGCGGTTGGCCGCCCGCATCCCATTTTTGTTTATCGCGGGCAGACTTTATGGTCCCGAAGCGCTTGGCCGCTTTGCCTATGCCATATTGATTATCGAATTTGTCGCGCAGCTTGCCTCACTTGGCCTGCGCCGCGGGCTCGCGGAATTGCTTGCGAAGGATGACCGCCCGCACGCCCATATGATTGCGGATGCGCTTTTCGCGGCGATGGCGGCATCGGCGGTCGGCGCTGCATTTTTGATCATGCTGCCCGAACTGATGTATCCCAACAGCGGCATTAGCGGGCTCGACCGGTTTTTACCGCTCGCCATTTTTGCCATTGTCGCAACGGACATCGCCCTGTCTGCCTTGGCCTATAAATTCGATATCGCATCGACCGTGCGGGCACGCGCCATCGTTGAGCCGTGGATAATCAGCATCGCGGCAGGCGCGCTCTATTTCTATTCCGCGCGTGATGGGCTGATCCTGTCTTATGTCGCTTCGTTGGCTGCTGCATTGTTGTTTGCACTATGGCCCCTTTGGCGCAGCTATGGCTTTGCATGGGGATGGCGGCCAAGTATGAAGCGTTCTTTGGTGATTGCCCAACGCAACCTACCATTGGCCGCAGCGGACGCCGCAGAATGGGGCAGCAGACGGCTGGACCTTGCCATATTGGGCCTGTTTGCATCGCCCGCAGTGGTGGGTATTTATTATATCGCCCAACAGGTGGCGAGCCTGCCGCAAAAGCTGAAAACCAGCTTTGACCCGATATTGGGCCCCGTCATCACGCGCAATTTACAGACCCGCAATTATGCCGAAATCGCCAAGCAGGTCGGCCAGGTCGGTTTCTGGATTATCGCGGCGCAGGCCGGAATTGCACTGGCACTTGGCATCCCCGGCAAGGCCGTCATGGGGTTAATGGGCCCCGAATTTGTCGGCGGAACAGCGGCGCTTGCCTTTTTGCTGGCGGCCGAAGTCGCGGCGGCCACGGCGGTCGTCAGCGAGTCCGCCTTGGTATATATGGCCCGTCACCGGAACCTGCTGATTTCAATCGGGATGTTGGCCGTCCAAGCTTTAGTCAGCGTCGGCCTTATCATGCTGGTCGATGATATTCCCGTTAAGCCCGAATATGTTGGCTTGTATCAGGCGGCAGCTGTTGCCTGCGGGCTGATGATATCGCTTGGTATCGGCTCGCTCATCAAATCGCGATTGCTGTCACGGTTATTGGGACAGCCCATACGCGTGTGGCGTTGGGCATTGCTGGTTGCTGTCGCTGCGGCAGCATTGCTCGGCATGGCGATCGTCAGCGTCCCCGCCCGTCTGGAATGGGTCGAACTGGCGATTGGCGTGCCTGCAATCCTTGGCCTTTATGGCTGGATTATCTGGCGCTGGGGCTTTGGCCCGGAAGACCGGGTGCTGTTCCGCAAGAAAAAAGATTAAGCCAGACGCTTGGCAACAAGCTCTGCAATGTCCGCCTCTGGCCGCGCGCCATAATGCGAAATAACCTCGGCAGCGCAAACTGCACCCACGACAAGGCATTCGGCCATCGGGCGGCCCTGCGCTATCCCGGCAAACACACCTGATGCGAACAAGTCGCCTGCACCCGTTGTGTCAACCAATTGGGCGACAGGTTCTGCGCCGACTTCGGTACGCACGCCATTTTCGATGGCAATTGCGCCATGTTCGCCGCGTGTGCAGACCAGCAATGGAACCTTCGCCGCGATGGCCGCCACCGATGCTTCAAAATCATCGCTGTTGTTGAGCGCACAAATTTCGACTTCATTCGCAAACAATATGTCGATGCGACCGGCATCCATTTCGGCCAAAAAGTCTGGTCCATGGCGGGAAATGACGAATGCGTCAGACAATGTCAGCGCAACCTTGCGACCGGCGGCACGCGCGATATCGATGGCGGCGCGCATCGCGGCACGTGGCTCCTCAGGATCCCACAAATAGCCTTCCAAATACAATATGGCCGCGCTTTCGATCAGTGCCTTGTCGATCAGCGTGGCAGGCAGATATTGCGACGCGCCCAAAAAGGTGTTCATCGTCCGCTGCGCATCTGGCGTGACGAGAATATAACAACGTGCGGTCGAAGGCGCGCCATCACGTGCAGGAACATCGAAATGGATACCGCCCGCACGAATGTCATGTGCGAACACTTGGCCAAGCTGATCATTTGCGACCTGCCCGATAAATGCTGTTTTATGTCCAAGCCGTGCAAGGCCCGCCAAGGTATTTGCGGCAGAGCCACCGCTGATTTCACGGGCAGGCCCCATATGGGCATATAATGCTTGCGCACGTTCCTCATCAATGAGCTGCATGCTGCCTTTGGTCAGGCCTTCGCTGTCGATAAAAGCATCGTCGGTGTTGGCAATGATATCAACAATTGCGTTGCCAATAGCGAGGACGTCGAAGCGGCTTTCAGTCATGAATTTTCCTATATGTAAGCTCGCCGCGCCCTACTGGGGTTGGACATTTCGGGCAAGCGCTTTAGAAGCGCGACATGATACAAGCGCTCCAGCTTTCATTCCAAAGCCTTTCGGACAGGCGCGTGGCAATGCTGTATACCGAAACTGCCGCGCCTCTTGCTTGGCTTCATTGGCACCGTTGGCATGCTGATCCCGTTTTTCAACTTGCTGGTGCCCGTGCTTGCGACCGCAATGGCGGTGCACGTCGTCCATTCAGGAAACAGAGCTATATGAAACAAGCCGTAAACGCATGCGCGCTCGCGTTGATTTTGGCAGGCTATGTATCTGCGCCGCCTGCACGCGCGCAAACGCGCCAGCCAGCACCCGTGCAGCGCACTGCGCCGCCCATTCCCGTTCGCCCTGCCATGGGACCAAGGGGCCTAGAGGCGGTCATGGGCAAGGATGTCGCCACGTTGAAACGCCTTTTTGGCGAACCGCGGCTTGATGTGGTTGAGGTTCATGGCCGCAAGCAGCAATTTGTTGGCAAAGCCTGCGTGCTTGATGTGTTTCTCTATCCCGACGGCAAGGGCCGGTCCGAAATCGTGACTTATGTCGACGCACGCCGCAGTGATGGCGCTGCGGTCGATCGCGCATCCTGCATTGATGCCTTGCAACGCCGCTGATTAAATAAGCGTCCATTCGGCACGAACCGACGGGTCCAGTTCGTCGGCAAACCGCGCCTGCTTTTCACGCGCAAATATCTCGGGCGACAGCCGCGACATCGCCCAGATCGCAGCACCACGGACGACGGGTGAGGTGTCATCCATGAGCATCTCGACCACGGGTAGAACGTCGAGGTCACGGCCATTGCCAGCCGCGATCAACACATTGCGCACAAAGCGGTCGCGGCCAATGCGCTTGATGGGCGATCCGGAAAACAGCTGGCGAAATTGCGCATCATCCAAAGCCAAAAGGTCCGCAATGCGCGGCGCGACCAAGGCTTCACGCGGCAAAAATGCCTTATGTGCTGCAGCGGTCTCGGCAAATTTGTTCCACGGGCACACGGCCAGGCAATCATCGCAGCCGTAAATGTGATTGCCCATCAATGGACGCAGTTTGCGGTCGATTGGGCCCTTATGCTCAATAGTGAGATAGGAAATACATCGGCGGGCATCGAGCTGGTACGGCGCCGGGAAGGCATTGGTTGGGCAGATGTCTTGGCATGCCCGGCACGAACCGCATGTGTCGGCCGCGGGTATCGATGGCGCGAGGTCTGCTGTCGTATAAATCGCGCCAAGGAAAAGCCAGCTGCCATGTTCTTTGCTGACGATGTTGCTGTGTTTGCCTTGCCAGCCAAGTCCCGCAACTTCGGCCAGCGCCTTTTCCATAACGGGCGCGGTATCGACGAACACTTTGACGCCGACCTCTGCAGAGTGGGCCAGCCAGCTAGCGAGCCGCTTGAGCGCGCCTTTGACGACATCATGATAATCGCGCCCTTGCGCATAGACCGATATCCGCGCCTTTGTGTCATCGCCGGCAAGCGCCATTGGATCATGTGGCGGTGCGTAGCTCATCCCCAGCATGATCACTGATTTCACGTCGGGCCATAAAATATCGGGGTTGGCCCGCTCATCCACGCGGCTTTCCATCCACAACATGTCGCCATGGCGGCCTTCATCAATCCACTGGCGCAGCCGCTGCCCCGCGCGTGGCGCAAGATGACCCGGCGCAATGCCAAAAGCGACAAAGCCCTCACTCTGCGCCTTGGCCTGCAATTCGTTAACTATATTTGTGTTGTTTCTTTTCACGCGCGAACCTTATTCAGCACCGAATATCTCTCCGGGGCCATTTCATATGTACGCAATAGAGGCAAAGGGACTCGTAAAGCAATTCGATGGCTTTCATGCCGTCGACGGGGTCGACCTGAAAATTCCGGAGGGCAGTATTTTTGGCATTTTGGGCCCGAATGGTGCTGGCAAGACAACCATGTTGCGCACCTTGCTTGGCATCATTGATCCTGATGCCGGAACGCGCAGCCTGCTGGGTTCGGACCGCCCGATAACACAGTCCCGCAATGTCGGATATTTGCCCGAAGAACGCGGCCTGTATCAATCGATGCGCGCAGTCGACACCATTGCGTTCATGGGCGCGCTGCGCGGACTATCGTTGAAAGAGGGCGCGAAAAAAGGGCGGGCCTTGCTCGAAGAAGCTGGCCTTGGATATGCCGCCGACCGCCAGATTAGGCAGCTTTCCAAGGGGATGGCCCAGACGGTGCAACTGATGGGCACAATCGTCCACGACCCAAAGCTGATCGTACTCGATGAACCTTTTTCGGGGCTGGATGCGCTCAATCAGGCCAAGCTTGAAAAGATGATCCGCGCGCAAGCCGCCAAGGGTGTGACCGTGATTTTCTCCACCCATGTCATCGCGCATGCCGAACGTTTGTGCGAACGCATCGCCATTATCGCCAAGGGTAAAATCAGTTTCGACGGGCTCGTATCCGAAGCGCGTGACCGCTTGCGGCCGCAGGTGCATCTGGAAACCGAAACGTTGGACGGGCCATGGCGATCGGCGCTGCCCCCTGAAACCAAGGCAGAAGGGCATTGGTGGCATTTCACTTTGCCCGAAACCGGGGTGGAGCCGCTGCTGACGGCGCTGGTCGAGGGCAAGGCGGGCGTCAAATCGCTATCGATTGAAAGGCCGGGGCTGCACGATGCGTTCGTCGCCATCGCGGGTGAAGCCGTCGCCGCTGAAATGGATGACGCTGATGTGGGAGAAGCGAAATGAAGGAAATTATCCGCGCCGCCTTCGTTATTGCCCGCCGTGACTTTACGGCGATCATTTATTCCAAGGCTTTTATCTTCTTCCTGCTTGGCCCTTTCTTCCCTGTGCTTGTAGGATTTGCGGCGGGTAATTTGGGTGGGCAAATCGCTAAAGAAGCGTCGCAAACCGTTGTCGGCATTGCGTTGGCCAAGGAGCAGGCCGGGAAAATCCTGTCCGCCCGCGAGTCGCTTTCGAAGACATTGGGAGACTGCTATTTCGCCCGCATGGTCGTCGTCGGCGATCCTGCTGCGGATCAGCAATCGCCGCAAAGTTACCTTGCAAAAAAGACCGACAACTTAAGCGTTGTCGTCACCGGCACGCTGGCGAAACCCGTGATAACCGGCACAGCCAACGCCATTCAACGCGAACGCGCCGACATTGAACTGTTGGCAGGCTATGCCCAGAGCGGCGGCACAATGACGCTGCCGCGATCGACACCCGATATTGTTGTCGAGTCCGCTAACAACGACAAGACGCTGCGCACGGTCACTGCGCAGGGTGGGCAGTTTCTCATTTTCTTCCTGACCATTTTGCTTGCGGGCATGGTGCTATCCAATCTGGTAGAAGAGAAATCGAACAAGATTATCGAAATTCTCGCCGCCTCGATTCCTATGGAATCAGTATTCTTGGGCAAATTGTTTGCGATGCTCGGCATGGCGTTGCTGGGTATATCCGTCTGGACAACCGTTGGACTGGTTGGTTTCGCCGCGATTGGGCCGGATTTGCCAAATTTCCCAACGCCGGCGGTTGGCTGGCCCATGTTCATTGGCCTGTGCTTCACCTATTTCATCATGACCTATTTGATGCTGGGTGCGCTTTTTCTCGGGATCGGCGCAATGGCGGCCACGGTGCGGGAGGTGCAGACCATTTCCATGCCCGTGACCATGGCGCAGCTGATCAATTTCTTCTTCGCATCTTATGCCCTGACCAAAACAGGTGAACCGATCGAGCAATTTGCTGCCATTTTCCCATTCAGTTCGCCCTTTGCGATGATTGGCCGCGCCGCGCTTGAACCGGCTTTGTGGCATCACGCCGTCGCGATTATCGGCCAGGCCTTGTTTGCGATATTGTTGCTGCGACTGGGTGTGTATCTTTTCAAGAAAAACGTGATGAAATCAGGAAGTGCCGGCCGCGCCAAGGATGACGGTGCGCGCCGGTTGTTCGGCTTCATCAAAATGCCGGGGTGAACGTATAATCACCTTTAATAGGTTGCGGTTCGAAACTGGATTGACATTTCTGTCAGTAGTGGCAGTTTCCGTGCCGAGAGGAGTCGATAATAATGGCAACTGCCCCCCTAATTGAAAGCGATTCGCTGCCTTGGGAAGTGAACAAGGCACCACATCATTGGGACGTCACCAAGCCCAATATTTACGCGGAGGATCGCTGGCATCCCATCTTTAAAGAGATGCGCGAAAAAGCGCCGATCAACAAGATTGAGGATTCCGATTTCGGCAGTTATTGGAATGTTACGACGCTCAAAGCCATTCAACATGTCGAAGCGCTTCCCGACATTTATTCATCGTCATTTGAACATGGCGGCATCACCTTAATCGACGACAATGCGCTCGCCGAGCCAATCCCCGAAGATCAAAGAATCATCATGCCGATGTTCATTGCGATGGACCGGCCTAAGCACACCGAAGAACGCCGCGTCATCGCACCGGCGTTCACACCGGGCGAAATGGACCGCATGTCGGGCGATATCCGCCGCCGCACGGGCGAGCTTTTGGACTCGCTTCCGGTTGGCAAAACCTTTGATTGGGTCGACTTGGTATCCATCGAACTGACCACGCAGATGTTGGCGCTGCTTTTTGATTTCCCATGGGAAGACCGCCGCAAGTTGACCGAATGGTCCGATTGGGCGGGCGACATCGAACTCGTCCGTTCCGAAGACACACGTCAGGCGCGACTTGCCAAAATGTTTGAAATGGGTGCCTATTTCCAGGGTCTGTGGGACGAGCGCAAAAATCGCGGCGAAGCGCCCGACCTTATCAGCCGCATGATCCATTCGCCGATGAAGGACATGAGCCAGTTTGAATATATGGGTAACCTCATTCTGCTCATCGTGGGCGGAAACGACACGACCCGCAATTCGATGTCCGGTTATGCCTATGGACTGAACAGCTTCCCCGACGAGCGCGAAAAGCTGGAGCAAAATCCCCAGTTCATCACAAATGCCGTGAGCGAAATCATTCGTTGGCAGACGCCTTTGGCGCATATGCGGCGCACCGCCCTGCAGGACCATGATTTGTTCGGTGCACCCATCAAGGCTGGTGACAAGATTGGCATGTGGTACCTATCTGCCAACCGGGATGAGACGGTGTTCGAAAACCCAGACAAGCTGATTGTCGATCGCGAAAACGCGCGTCGCCATTTGGCATTTGGATATGGCATCCACCGTTGCGTCGGCGCGCGCTTGGCGGAATTGCAGATCCGCATTTTGCTGGAAGAAATGGCAGTGCGCCGCCTGCGACCAAATGTGGTGGCCGAGCCCGAGCGCGTGGCGGGCTGTTTCGTCCATGGCTATCGCAAGATGGATGTAGAACTGTCGCGCTATTGATATGAAAGCTTTGGGACGTTTCCGGTATATGTATAGCCGGGGCGTCCAAAGGAACATGTCATGCAGCTGAGCAAACGCACATTTCTGTCACTCGCAAGTGCAGGGGCCGCGGTATTTGTCTTTGGCTGCGGCAAAAGTGCGACCGCGAAAACGCGCTATGCGGTGACATATAGCGATGTTGAATGGAAAAAGCGCCTGTCGCCTGCGGCCTACCGCGTGTTGCGCCGCGAAGATACCGAACGGCCTTACACGAGCCCGCTCAACGGCGAAAAGCGCAAGGGCATATTTGTCTGCTCCGGCTGTAACCAGCGGCTGTTTGCATCGGCTACCAAGTTTGAAAGCGGAACGGGTTGGCCAAGTTTCTACGCACCGCTGGCCGGTGGCATAGGCACCAAAACCGACTATAAAATCGGCGTGCCACGCACCGAAGTGCATTGCGCGCGCTGCGGCGGGCACCTTGGTCATGTATTTAACGATGGTCCAAAGCCAACGGGCAAACGCTATTGCATGAATGGCGTCGCGATGAAGTTTCTCCCCGGCTAATCCGCCTTGCGCGCGACGCGCCGACGGACCTTATTTCGGTTCAGCTATGCCCGAAAAGTCCAGCTCGGC
>Ga0315908_10001076_pt1 | contig 21038 bp, 17 predicted proteins | sample LakEriMetagenome_12_FD_203520 | JGI IMG/M metagenome (GOLD analysis project Ga0315908, IMG submission 203520) | Freshwater fungal communities from buoy surface, Lake Erie, Ohio, United States - Buoy 4 MA124 | ecosystem: Environmental > Aquatic > Freshwater > Lake > Lake biofilm | place: USA... | reverse complement strand
TCTTCTCGTGGCGCCAGAGATGTGATTGCTTCCCAATTGGGCGATTCGTTGCGTCAAAATGTATATAATCTTTCTTATCCGGGTGGCGATATTGAATTTCAATATTTTGTGTTGCAACAGGTCTTGAAATACCAAAAACCCAAAGCGGTGTTGTTGGTTGTGGATGAAAATACCGAAGTGAGCGCCTCCGAAAATGTACGTTACCGCTTGGATCGTTTGTACCCCTTGGTAAAATACCCGACCGTTCGAGAGGAACTCATTCGCAAGGGCGAAAAAAACAAATACCTATCGGAACTCTTTATTTTGCATCAACTCAACAAAAGTAATTTTGATTTGCGTTACCGAAAACCGTCGCCTTTAGATACGCCCTTGACCTGTGGTTCGATGCCCATAACCTCGCAAATGCCCGGGTTTACGAAAAAATTTGATACGGCCATTCCGGTCTATGATCCGCAAAAAGAATTTACTTCCAAACGCTATTATTTCAATCAATTTTTACATGCTTGCCAACAATCAAATACCAAAGTCGTGTTGGTTTTTCCACCCAATTTTTATGCGCCTTCTCCCGCTTTTTATGCCCGAATGCAGCACTTGGCGGCACATCGCGCGTATTTGATGCGTTACAATTCGGCAGATGCGCGTTATAAAAACCCAGACTATTTCAACGACAAACACCATTTGCGCCAATCGGGAGCACAGTTGTTTACGGCTGATCTAGCACAATTTATTCGTCAACAACAAGTACTTTTACCTGTAAATTCCATTCGCTAATATGCCGCGCAAAATTCTCACCCTCACCTGTCACAACGTCTACAACCACGGCGCGACTTTGCAGCAATTGGCTTTGCTCAAGCAGTTGGAGGCGATGGGTTTTGAGGCTGAAACCATCAATTACACACCCGATTATTTGAACCAGCATTTCAAATGGACCAAAGTGAGCAATGCATTTTTCACAAAAAATGTCCTTTTAAAAATGCTGTATTGGGTATTGAAGTTTCCTTCTAATCTATGGAATCGCCAACGCAAATGGCGTTTTGATGCCTTTGAAGCCAAGACCTTGCGTGTGGCTGTGGGAACGTATACAACCAACGAACAACTTAAACACAATTTACCACAAGCGGATGCCTACATTTGCGGCAGCGACCAGGTGTGGAATTCTTATTTTCAGAACGGCAAGGATCCCGCTTTTTATTTGGATTTTGTTCCAAATGACAAACTTAAAATTTCCTATGCGGCGAGTTTTGCTATTGATGCCATTGACCCAACTCTTCAAGACTTTGTGCGCGAAAAAATCAGTCGATTGGATTGGGTTTCGGTGCGAGAGGCCTCGGGAGTACAACTGGTTAAATCGTTGGGAATTGAAAAAGTAAGCCAGGTTTTGGATCCTGTTTTTTTGATTGAACCAGCCTATTGGGAAAGCTTCGTGAAGCCTTTTTCTGCCCGATACATTTTTGTGTATGATTTTGATACCAATGCAACCTTGCGTGAATTTGCTTTGCAACAAGCCAAGGCACAAGGACTTCAGATTTATACGGTGAATCACAACATCCGCTACGCCGATAAAAATTTCTATATGCACGGACCCGATGTGTTTTTGTCGCTGGTGCATGGTGCCGAGTTGGTGCTCACCAATTCGTTTCATGCGGTGGCCTTTTCGCTCATTTTTCAAAAGCCCTTTATGGTGTTTAACCGCAGTGAAAAAATCAATACCCGCATGCGCGATTTGTTAGCCTCGCTTGATTTGTCTCCTTTGTTGGTGAATAGTCTAGTCGATTGCGAAGTAGCATTGGCGTCAATAGAATACGCTAGTGTTTCCGTTAAATTAAACGAAGCCAAACAGCGCTCAACAGATTTTTTAACTACAGCTTTGTCTTCGATAATCCCAAACTAAGATGGAACTCAGCAAACAACAAACCGATTACACCAAAGGCATTGCTATTGCGATGATGTTGTGTTTGCATTTGTTTAATCGCGAGTACACCGGCTTGTTTCAGCCCAGTGTGTTTGTTGGCGCAGTCCCGCTGACGTATTATGTTTCACTGTTTTGCGACTGTTGCGTTTGGATCTATTGTTTTTGCAGTGGTTATGGTTTGTACATTACCCACCAAAAGAATACAACCACTTTTGTGCACCAGAACCGCAACCGGATGTTGAAACTCTACCTCAATTACTGGTTGGTTTTGCTTGTGTTTGCCGTTGTATTGGGAATTCTATTGGGAAAATCCGATCAATATCCGGGCAGTTGGAGCAAATTTATTTTCAATTTTATTTCTTTGGATTCTTCCTACAACGGAGCTTGGTGGTTCATTTCTTGCTATGCCTTACTGGTTTTGCTTGCGCCAGTTATTTTTAATTTAATCGAAAAAGCCAATCCCAATCTTCTATTCATTGGTGCATTTGTATTGTATGCTATCGGCTATTATGCCCGCATAAAACTTCCTGTTATTTCTGAAATTGAGATCATTCAACTGCTTTGGCACCAAGCCTATATGTTGGCCAATGCCTTATTTCCTTTTCTGTTGGGCGCGATGGCTTTTCGTCAAAAATGGTATTCAACGCTAATGCAAAGGGTAAGCAAATGGCCTTTTCGTAATGCATATTTACTCACGTTAATTGGGTTACTGATGGTTGCTCATGCATTTGTGCCCAGTTTGTTTGTGGCGGTGTTTACGGGTGTAGCTTTTATATTTTTATTTAATGCGCTACAATTGTCAGTGGTCATTGAACGAATCCTGCAGTATTTGAGCACCCATTCAACCAACATTTGGCTCATCCATTTGTTTTTGATTTCCAGTTTTGCCAAAACCTGGAGTTATGCCCCACAACAACCCGTTCTAATTTATCTATGGGTATTGGCGTGGTGTTTACTGCTTTCACACCTGATTAATTGGATATATTTGCCACTTCAGCGCTATGTGTTTACCAATTGGCTTCGCTCATGAAAATTTTATACATAACCAACGGCATCAAAGGGGCCGGCGGACTCGAGCGGGTTTTGTCGGTAAAGGCCAGTTATTTGGCCGAGCAGTTGGGGCATGAGGTGCATATTCTTACCTTAAATCACCGGGCGGCGCCCTTGTTTTATAGCTTTAGTTCCAAAATTCAGTTACATGATATAGAAGTGGCGGGGAATCCATTACGCTATGTTAACCAATACAGAAAAGGAATTATACAAACCATTCAGAACATACAACCCGAAGTAATTTCGGTCTGTGACGATGGATTGAAAGCTTTTTTCTTACCATTGATATTGCCCAAAATTCCGTTGGTGTATGAACGACATGTGTCAAAGCAAATAGCCTTTGGCCCAAATCCGTCCTGGTTGAAAAAAATTAGCGTGGCTTTGCAGTTGCAGTTGATGAATGTATTGGGACGCTATTTTGACCAATTTGTGGTGCTCACCCAAGATAACCTTAATGAGTGGAATTTGCCCAATGTAGTTGTGATTCCAAATCCTTTGTCTTTTCATCCCGAAACCCAATCGGCACTTGTCAATAAAACGGTGATCGCCGTAGGCAAGCATACCTACCAAAAAGGATTTGATCGCTTGTTGCAGAGTTGGGCTATAATTCAACAAACCCAGCCCGAATGGGCTCTTGAAATTTATGGCAAATTTGATGAACAATACAGTTTGCAAAAACTAGCTAAACAACTGAACATCGAAAATAGCGTTCGCTTTTTTGAACCCGATCCCGATATTGCCACTCGATTTTTGAACGCATCCGTCTTTGCTTTTTCCTCGCGTTTCGAAGGATTTGGCATGGTGCTTATCGAAGCCATGGCTTGCGGTGTACCTTGTGTTTCCTTTGATTGTCCCTGTGGTCCTAGCGATATTATTCGATCGGGTGAAGACGGCTTTTTAGTGCCCAATAATGATACTGTCGCTTTTACGCAACACCTTTTGCAGCTCATCGAAAATCATGGATTGCGTCTTAAAATGGGTGCCCAAGCCAAAATCAATGTGCAACGGTATTTGCCCGAAGTAGTGGTGAAACAATGGGACGAACTCTTTAAATCGTTGGTTTCATGCGACTAATTTTTTCAACCGATCAAATATACTTGCACGGCGGCATCGAAAAAGTGATGGCTCAGAAAGCGAATTATTTTGCCGATGTTTTGGGGTATGAGGTTATTATTCTCACTACCGAACAAAAGCAAAATCCGCCTTGTTACGCCCTGTCGCCCAACATTCAGTTGATCGATTTGAACATCAATTACGAGCGGGATAGATCGTTTGTGCATCCCGCCAATTTGGCCAAAGTTCCACGCCATATCTTTAAATGGATTGCAAGCATGCGTCAATTGAAACCACAGGTTTTGGTGGTCTGCAATTATGCCTTTGATTTTTTCTGGACTCCTTTTTTATTTTCTACGATTGCCAAATATAAAGAATACCATTCTTCGCGCTACTTTGTGCATCAGGCTCGTGCCCACGCCAAAGGATTTGCCTTATTGGGGCATTTGATTCAATCGGCGGTTGAACGCCAATACACCAAATTGGTTTTGCTCAATGCATCAGAAACGGCCTTTTATGATTCACCGCAGCAAGTTGTTATTCCCAATCCAATTGCGATGGGAGATTATCACGCCCCATTGGATTCGTATCAAGTGCTAGCCGCTGGTCGATTGGCGCCTGTAAAAGGGTTTGATAACTTGATCGAAATCTGGTCAAAAATGGTGCAGCACGAACCCACTTGGACCTTGTCCATTTACGGCCAAGGTGAACCGCAGTATGTGGCTTATTTGCAAGATAAAATCAAGCAATTGAATCTCGAAAAGCAGGTTTTTATTCGGAGAGCGGTGCCTCATTTAACCCAAACCATGCAGGTCTATTCGATGTATCTGATGACCTCACATACCGAGTGTTTTCCGATGGTTTTGCTTGAAGCGCTATCGGTGGGCTTACCTTGTGTATCGTATAATTGCCCAACTGGTCCTGCACATATCATCACTCCAGATCAAGATGGCTATTTGGTTTCCAATCAAAACCAAGAAGCATTCGTTGAAAAAGTGCTATTTTTGATTCGCAATCCAGAAATTCGCAAACAAATGGGCGCGAAAGCTACGCAAAATGTAATGCGATTTTCACAACAAAATGTGATGCGCATGTGGCAAGAGAATTTGGAAAAAACGACGATATAACCTCTAGGCTTGTGAATGAATTAATTCCTGTTGAGATCTATTCCACACTATACTATAACTTTCTTTTAGTATTTGTGATCTTGGTAATATTACAATCCGCTACGGTAGAACTTACCGATTATGCCAACGTGCGTATCAAGAGTAATATTGGCTTGGGTTTGTTGGTGTTGATTATTTTTTACATGGGTTCGCGACCCATTAGCGGGAAGTACTTTGCCGACATGTCAACCTACGCATTTAATTTTGATAAATACAAGGCCGGCGATCCGGTTGATTTGACAACCAATAAAGACTTGTTGTTTGAATTCTTTTCCAAGTACTGCTCGGGTATCATGACTGTGGAATTTTATTTTATGGTCTGTGCGGCTTTGTATGTAATTCCCTTGTATTTATTTGCCAAAAAGGTATTCGAAGACTATTGGTTTTACGCCTTTTTGATGTTGGTGATTTCCCTGTCTTTTTGGGGCTATGGAGTCAATGGGATACGGAACGGCTTGGCTACTTCGGTGTTTTTGTTGGGAATCTCAAGGAAAAATTTTATTTTCTCGCTTCTAATTATTGGCAGCACTTATTTTATACACAAGTCCATGTTTATTGTGTTGATTGCCTATGGCATTACCTTTGTACACCGTGACTATGCCAATTATTTGCGTATTTGGTTGTTGGCTATACCATCGTCGTTGCTGCTAGGAGGATTCTTTGAAACGCTGTTTTTGAACTTGGGTGTATTTGCCAATGATAAAGTAGCCGATTATTTGTTGGGAGGGGGAGAAGAATTCAACGACCAATTTAGCTCGTTGGGCTTTCGATGGGATTTCTTGTTGTACAGTGCAACGGGCGTTTTTGCGGGTTGGTACTTTATTTTTGTCAAAAAAATAGAGGATAAATTATATACCCAAGTGTATAACATTTATTTGTTGGTAAACGCCTTTTGGGTGTTGGTAATTCGGGCCTCGTTTTCCAATCGATTTGCCTATTTGTCCTGGTTTTTATTGGGAGTTGTAATTATTTATCCGCTTTTGAAAAAACAACTATTTGATAAACAACACTTGATCATTGGGCGCATTATTTTTCTTTATTTTGCCTTTACCTATGTGTTGAATGTATTGCTCGTAAAAGCCAAGTAAATGAAAGCAATTACTGTATTTACGCCCACCTATAACAGAGCCTATATTTTGGAGCGGCTGTACAACAGTTTGTGTGAACAAACCAATACTGATTTCGAGTGGCTAGTAATTGACGATGGCTCTACAGACGATACTGCTCAATTGGTGCATCGATTTATTGCTGAAAACAAAATAAAAATCACCTACCATTACCAAGAAAATAAAGGCATGGTCCGGGCGCACAATACGGCGCATCACCTTATGACAACACCTTTATGTGTTTGCATTGACTCCGACGATTATATGCCTGCGGATGCCATCCAAAAAATACTTGCCTTTTGGGATCAACACGGTTCGCCCGAATATGCAGGAATTGTTGGCTTAGATGCTTTTGCCGATGGAAAAATCATAGCGCCTTTGCCCACTATCAAAGCCTGTAAATTTTCTGAATTATACGTAAAGCACAACTTGGCCGGGGATGTCAAATTTGTGCACAACCGAGCCGTTTTTAATCAATATTTGCCCTATACTTTTTTTGAAGGCGAAAAATATTCCGTGACCAGTTATCTGTATTTGTTTATCGAGCAAAAACACCAATTGCTCATTTGCAACGAGGTGTTTTGCATCGTCGAATACTTGCCCGATGGCTTGACGATGAACTTGTTTAAACAATACAAACAAAGCCCAAAGTCCTATGCGCATTACCGTTTGGCCAAGATGAAGTTTGCGTTAAATTACCAAGAGCGGTTCCGCAATGCCATTCATTATGTATCTTCGTCGCTGTTTGCCAAAGACTATAAAATGTTTGCCAAAACACCTTATATAGCCACGCTTTTACTGGCTTTTCCCTTTGGAATAGCACTCAATTTATACATTCAATTCAGTACCCAAAAATCCATCCGAAAATAACATGCGCACCGCCATCATCGTTCCGGGAGTTACCGATTTAAACAAAGGAGATCAAGCCTTGGTTTGGGAAACGCATCGTTTGGTTCAGGATACGAATTGTTTTGATCAAATTTACATTGTGAGTACCGGCGATACAGCACAAGAACGCGAATTGTTGTGCGGCCAATCAGAAGCAAAGGGATATCAACTTGTGGAAACCTTGCTCAAACATCCCAGACGAGGCAATCACAATGAAACTGAGGTGATTCAAGAATCTTTATCCTCATTTGCGCGTTTGGCCTTTCGGGCGGTACTTGATTTTTGCAGCCAATGGTTTTTGTTGCTCATTTGTAAATCCGACGCTCTGGTCTCTTTTTTCTATTCAAAACAAACGGCACAGTCGGTGCGTCAATTTCGCTCGGCCGAGGTCTTATTTGTAAAAGGTGGGGGATTTATTCATGCTTATGGCGAAAAAACGGCCCCTTATCTCATGTGGTTTTTCTTGTTTTATGTGCGTTTAGGAAAGGCCTTGGGTAAAAAAGTCGTGTTTTTACCCAATTCATATGGTCCATTTCAAGGATTTACAGTAGCCAAGCAAGTCAAATCGGTATTTGCTACACTCGATAAAGTATATGCGCGCGAAGCCCTTTCTGCTCGAAAATTGGGTGAATTAATGGGTAAATCAATACCGATAAGTCCCGATTTGGGATTTTATTTGCAAATGGATGCGTCAGCTGAAGCATTGCAGTTGCTTACTCGATACAATTTAGATCCCTCAACACAAAAACTGGTCGGCATTACCATACGCCCTTGGCGTTTCCCAGGTTTGCCTGATCCAGAAAGTTTGTATGCCAATTACCTGCAATCGGTGCGAACTTTGGCCCAGCATTTGGTTGAATCGGGTTACCAAGTGGTGTTTTGCAACCAATCCATTGGACCCAATGCCCACGAAGACGACCGCAATGCGATACGTGAAATTTTAAAAGAGTGGAATCATCCTGCCGCGCATTGGATCGATGAAAACTTACCTTGCGATGTCTTAAAGGCAGTCTATTCCCATTTTTATGCCTTTGTAGGAACCCGTTTTCATTCGGTGATATTTTCTTTGACTTCTTGTGTACCGTCGATTGCAATTGGCTATGGTGGGAACAAAGCCAAAGGCATCATGGCCGATTTCAATATGCCTGAGTATACCATTCCAATTGAAGCGGTTTCAGCCAATAAATTAGTAAAGATGTTTGCCACTTTAAAAGTATCGCACGCGCATATTCAGACACAATTGGCTGAACAAAATGAGCTTTTGCAACTCAAACGAGCGGAGTTGTTGGCCGAATTAAAAACCCTAATCGGATAAAATGGCCAAAATTATTCGCACGGCTACTGTGGCTATTACGCTCAATGATTTATTGAAGGGGCAATTGGCCTATTTAAACCAATCACACGAAATAATTGCAGTTTCTGGTGAAGACCATCACTTGCAAGCTGTACGGGATCGCGAAGGGGTGCGAACCATTTCGGTGCCCATGCAACGCGCCATTCGTCCATTTCAAGATGTTGTTTCTTTGTATCGATTGTACCGGGTTTTCAAAAAAGAAAAGCCGGCCATTGTGCATTCGGTTTCACCCAAAGCGGGTTTATTGAGTATGGTTGCGGCTTATTTTGCAGGCGTGCCGATTCGGATACATCTATTCACTGGTTTAATTTTTCCAACCAAAACAGGGCTGTCTCAGCTGTTGCTTTTGCAAATGGATCGTCTTTTATGTGCCTTTGCCACGCATGTTTATCCCGAAGGCAATGGTGTTCGTTCGGATTTGATTCGATATGGCGTGACCAAAAAGCCATTACGATTAATTGCAAACGGAAATATTACAGGGGTTGATACCAATTACTTTGCGATTCCTACTAACGAATTCATTGAAATTACTCGATCTTCATTACAAATAGAGCAGTCCGATTATGTTTTTTTATACGTGGGCAGACTAGTGGGAGACAAGGGAATCAACGAATTGATCGCGGCTTTTACTGCACCTGAGTTGCAGTCAAAAAAGGTTAAGTTATTAATAGTAGGATATTTAGAGTCAAAGCTAGATCCTTTAAAATTAGAGACAATTCAAGCTATTGAAACCAACGAAAAGATTATATTTGTTGGCTTTCAAGCGGATGTTAGGCCCTATTATGCCGCTGCAGATTGCTTAGTATTACCCAGTTACCGCGAGGGATTTCCAAATGTGTTGTTGCAAGGTGGAGCAATTGGTTTACCAAGTATAGTAACGGATGTTAACGGATCAAATGAAATTATTCAAGAGGGTAAAAATGGGACAATCGTGCCGGTTAAACAGGTACAAGCGCTAGAACAAGCCATGCTTGCAATTCTTGAAAAGGGAAAAGCAAGTGCGGAATTAAAGCAAGAAATTCGGGAGCACATCCATTCAAAATACAAGCAAGATTTGGTTTGGAATGCAATTAACAAGGAATACAATAGGGTATTAAATAGCCCAAAATAGTAATGTATATACACGTAATAAAACCATTTGGCGATTTTTGTTTTGCAGCTGCCGTGCTGCTCTTATTGCTGCCTATTTTGGTTTTTATTGCTCTTTTTTTAGCCATAGCCAATCAAGGGACTCCTTTTTTTATTCAGCAGCGACCCGGCAAAAACCAACGTATTTTTAAGATCATTAAATTCAAAACTATGAACGACTTGCGGGATGCTGATGGTCGTTTATTGCCTGATGCCAAACGCTTAACCCTTGTGGGAAAATTTGTACGAAAGTTTTCCCTAGATGAAATACCACAATTTCTTAACGTGCTCAAAGGAGATATGAGTCTCATTGGTCCACGTCCTTTATTGCCGGATTATTTGCATTTATACACTGATTTTCAGAACAAAAGACACGAGGTAAAGCCTGGTATTACGGGTTGGGCACAAGTGAATGGACGCAATGCCATTTCATGGGACCAAAAATTTGAATACGACGTTTGGTATGTTACTAATATTTCATTTTCTTTGGACCTGAGAATTTTTTTTAAAACCATAGGAAAAGTGCTTAAAAGCGAGGGAATTAATGCGGCTAATGCAGCCACGATTGAGCCTTTTAACGGGAAAAACTGATGAATAAAAATATATTAATCACGTCGGCAGGTAGGCGAGTTTCCTTGGTGAAATTCTTCCAACACGAACTCAACCTAATCTACCCGGGTGCGCAAGTGTTTACCACAGATTCAAATCCTGATTATGCTGCTGCTTGCGTGGTATCTGATGGTTGTTTTCGAGTTCCTAAAGTGTGTTCTTCCAATTACATTGCCGATTTATTGGCAGTTGCCATTGCCAACCAAATTGGGCTTATTATACCTACAATCGATACCGAGTTACTGGTATTGGCTCAAAACAAAGAGCTGTTTGCTCAGCAAGGCATCACCGTTCTTATCTCCGATTTTGAATTGGTAAATACGTTTCATTTTAAGCGATTATCCCACCATTTTTTTGAAAAACAAGGGATTGAAACCGCCAAAGAATTTGACAAAAATAATTATACTTTACCTGTTTACATCAAGCCAATAGACGGTAGTCGAAGTGTGGATAATTTTATTGTACACCACCACGATGATTTCACTGAAAAGCATTTTTCGAATGAACGCTTGATGTTTCTAGAATACCTCGATCATGCCAAGCATACCGAATTAACCATCGATATGTATTACACCAAAGACGGGCATTTAAAATGTGCGGTACCGCGTGAACGTATCGAAGTTAGGGAAGGCGAAGTAAATAAAGCCATTACTAAAAATCCCGAATTTATTGCTTCCATTTGGCGAAAAATGGAATTTGTTGACGGCTTTAGAGGTTGTATAACTATGCAAGTATTTGTGCAAAATGACAACCAAACCATTTATGCCATAGAAATCAATCCGCGTTTTGGCGGTGGGTTTCCATTGAGTTACCATGCTGGGGCCAATTACCCTAAGTGGATTATCGAAGAATATTTTTCACACAAAGAAATCCCTGTTTTTCACGATTGGCAAAAAAACATGATGATGCTTCGCTATGACCACGAAGTAATTGTGCCCAATTTTACCCACTAAGATGATTTCAAAAACCGTTGTTTTTGATTTAGACGACACTTTGGCTCCCGAAATTGAGTACCTCAAATCTGCATTTCGAGAGATTGCCCAAACGGTGGATCAACAAAATCCTAATCTATATGCTGTATTATGGGATGCCTATCAATCCAAAAACAACCCATTTGCTTGCCTAAACGAATTATATCCTCAGTATACTGTACCTAATTTGCTGCAGCTCTACCGAAATCATTCTCCGAACTATCCTGAAAATTCTTGTAAATCCCTTTTGGAACAACTCAAAGCAAAAGATTGTGTCTTGGGATTGGTGACCGATGGGTTTTCGGTTACGCAACGCTCTAAATTAAAAGCCTTGGGAATTGAAGAATTATTTGACCTAACGGTTATTTCAGAAGAATTTGGTTCTGCCAAACCCACAGCAGCAAACTTTGACGTTTTTCATCAATTCAATTCAACACACTACTACTATATAGCCGATAATCCGTCCAAGGATTTTGTTACACCCAATGCGCTTGGCTGGCATTCCGTCTGTCTGTTGGATAGCGGAAATAATATCCACAAACAAGATTTTAACAAAGAATCCCTATATTTACCCCGCACGACTATTGATAAATTGGAGCAAGTGCTTCCAATTCTATTTCCCGTTTAACGCATAAATTTTTTCATTTAAAAATGAATTCATCTAAAATATGGCTCTCTTCTCCTCACATGGGAGGAACCGAATTGAACTACATACACGAGGCATTTGACTGCAACTGGGTTGCACCCTTAGGTGCTAATGTTGATGGTTTTGAATTAGACTTAGAAAATTATTTACAACAAAATTCTAATGTGGCTGTTTTGAATTCAGGAACTGCCGCCTTGCATTTGGGACTTATTTTACTTGGTGTTCAACCTGGTGATGAGGTCATTTGTCAAAGTTTAACTTTTTCAGCATCTGTGAATCCAGTCATTTATTTGGGAGCAAAACCAATTTTTGTCGACAGTGAATTACACACATGGAATATATGTCCAGTAGCTTTAGAAAATGCAATTATCGATCGTATTCAAAATGGCAAAAAACCCAAAGCAATAGTTACAGTACATCTTTATGGGATGCCATTTTTAATCGAAGAAGTGTGTGCTGTAGCAACCAAATATGACATTCCGATATTGGAAGACAGCGCAGAAGCATTAGGCAGTTCGTACAAAGGACAAATGTGTGGCACTTTCGGTGAAATTGGTGTGCTTTCGTTTAATGGCAATAAAATTATCACTACTTCGGGTGGGGGTGCGTTAGTTACCCAATCAAAAGCAGTAAAGAAAAAGGCTATATTTTTGGCTACTCAAGCTCGTGATGAAGCGCCACATTATCAACATTCGGAAATAGGATATAATTACCGGATGAGTAATATTTCAGCTGGAATAGGAAGAGGGCAAATGGAGGTGATTAATGAACGAATTTCACAGCGAAGAAAAATGCATGAATTTTATGACGGACTCTTATCTTCAATGCCAGGTGTTAGTCTTCTAAAAGAGCCAAATTCAGATTATTTTTCTAATTTTTGGCTTACTACGTTGCTAATTGATCCAACGATACAAAATAAGACAAGTAATGAATTACGTCTTGCATTTGAAAAGGACAATATTGAAACTAGACCATTTTGGAAACCCATGCATTTGCAACCCGTTTTTGCGCACTATCCTTATTACGGTGGCCGTGTTGCAGAAACCCTTTTTGACCAAGGATTGTGTTTGCCATCGGGTTCAAATTTAACAGACAGTGACCGCCAACGAATTGAAAATGTACTGATTGACTTCTTTAAATAGAAAAATGTGGTGGTGGTTTGGTGAAAAAGTTTACATTTGTTTACCCAAATTACAAATGATTTATGTTTGATTACCTTTTAACGCTGCTGAAATCCAGTGGTTTACTCAAAAAACTCCGCACGGTTGGCTATTTGCCCATTTGGATTGTTTTTATAATAGACCTGTTTATTGTTGTCTTATCAGGAGTAATTACACATATTTTACTGCTTAATTTATTGGTTCATTTTCATAGCGGAACCGTACTTGTGTTTGGTAATTTAGGAATCATTGTAGTCAACGCAATGTTTTTTATTTTCTTTCGAACCTTTTCAGGAATTATTCGTCACTCCACTTTTATTGATGGGGTAAAATTGCTGCTCTCCACCACAGCTTCTTTTCTATTTTTGTTTGTGATGAACTATTTTTGGGAGTTTAACTTTGGCTACAAAGTGTACCTCAATTCCGCCCTGTTTATCAATTATATCCTTGCGTTTTCTTTCCTTTTTTTGTTTCGAATTATGGTCAAGTACCTGTTTGAAATCTATTCCTCTATTGAAGATCAAAAAAAACGAATCAATGCCGTTATTTATGGTGTGGATGCCAATGCCATTTCGGTAGCCAATGCATTGAAAACAGAAATGCCTGCGCGATTTAATCTGTTGGGTTTTATCGATAATAACAATAACACCAACAATTCCAGAAAGAGTTTGTTGAATTTGCCTATTGCCAATCATTCAAGAAAAACTTATACCATACTGCGCTCATTGAAAGCAGACGCATTGATTATTGCTGAGAAAAGCTTATCTAAATCAGACATCATCGCTTTAGTTGAAGAGTGTTTGGAATACAATTTCAAGGTTTATACAGTACCATTAATCACTGACTGGGAAGACCAAGCACAAATTTCAAACCAGGTAAAGAGTTTTGATATTGAGGATTTATTGGGTCGAAAACCTATTGTGTTAAATACAGATAATATCTCGTCAACATTACATGAAAAGGTAGTTTTAGTAACGGGTGCAGCCGGTTCGATTGGTAGCGAAATTGTTCGGCAGGTGCTTCAATTTGGCCCAAAAAAAATTATTTTATTGGATCAAGCAGAGACGCCTTTGCATCAATTGGTTCTTGAACTGGATGACTTATATGGGGATAGTATTCGGCCATACATAGCAGATATCCGCAATAAAACCGTTTTAGAGACGCTTTTCAATAAATATAAACCTGATGTTGTGTTTCATGCGGCGGCCTATAAACATGTGCCCTTGATGGAATTGAATCCGTTGCAAGCGATTTGTACCAATGTTATCGGCACGCAACATTTAGCCGATTTGTCCATTCAATACCAAGTTGAACGTTTTGTGATGATTTCTACAGACAAAGCTGTGAATCCGAGTAATGTGATGGGAGCAAGCAAACGAATTGCTGAAAAATACATTCAAAGCTTGCACTACTTGTCTTCGCAAGCCCAAGGCAATACTACCAAATTTATGACTACCCGTTTTGGCAATGTGTTGGGTTCCAATGGTTCAATTGTGCCCTTATTTGCCAAACAAATAAAAGAAGGTGGCCCGTTGACCATTACCCATCCCGAAATTATTCGCTATTTTATGACTATTCCTGAGGCCTGTCAGCTTGTGTTAGAGGCCGCAGCGATTGGAAGTGGCGGGGAGATTTTTATTTTTGATATGGGCGAACCGGTAAAAATCATTGATTTAGCCAAAAAAATGATTCGATTGGCTGGTTTTATACCTGAGCAAGACATAAAAATCAAAGTGATTGGTCTGCGCCCGGGTGAAAAATTGTATGAAGAATTGCTTAATGATACCTCTAAAACACTTCCAACGCACAACGAAAAAATTGTAATTGCGGAAGAAATTATTGAAAACCATAACGAAATTCAAACAGAAATTAGCCTATTGGTTCAATTGTCCTCTACGGGAACAAATAATGAATTGGTGATGCAGATGAAAAAAGTGGTTCCCGAATACATCAGCATGAATTCGGTGTTTGAGTCTTTAGATAATTAGTTTGTGAATCCTACTCTTATGAAAAAAATCTGCTTTTTGTTGTTAGTTGGCCTACTTGCATCTTGTGTTTCAAAGAAAAAAGTGGTGTATATGCAAGACATTGACCAAGTCAAAAGTTACGACAGCTCCACCCTATACGAAGCCAAATTACAACCCGATGATTTGTTGAGCATCATTGTTTCGGCTGAGAATCCAGAATTGACCGTGCCTTTTAATCTTCCACAAATTCAAGGTAACTACGAAATTAACAACAACCAAAACGGAATCAAAACCTATCTAATTGATAATTACGGCTACATTGAATTTCCCGTAATTGGCAAAATGAAGTTGGGCGGCCTTACGCGCACAGAAGCCAAAGAAAAATTAGTTTCAGCCGTTGCCGAATACATCAAAAACCCCATAGTCAACCTTCGAATTTTGAATTTCAAAGTTTCGGTATTGGGAGAAGTATTAAAACCCAATTCATTTACCTTGGCAAGTGAGCGCATTACCTTGCTTGAGGCCATTAGTTTGGCGGGTGATTTAACCATTTATGGCAAGCGAAATACCATATTAATCATACGTGAAGTAGAAGGAAAAAAAACATACAACCGGGTGGATATTACCAAATCTGATTTCTTGAATTCTCCCTTTTACTACTTGGCTCAAAACGATGTAGTGGTGGTGGAGCCCAATAAAACCCGTGTGAATGCTTCAGCTGTAGGGCCAAATGTTACGGCCACCATTTCAGCCATTTCTGTTTTGGTTACTTTACTAGTGGTGTTGCTTCGTTAATAAATTGATTCCTCATGCAAAAAATTCAGAATTTAGTTACCGAAAACAAAGATAAAAGCCTCAACATCAGTGAGCAAATAGAAAAATATTTCATTCACTGGAAATGGATACTTGCGGGTGCAGTACTGAGTTTATTGTTGGCGTTTCTCTACATTCGCTACACGGTTCCCATGTACAAAGCGTCGGCTAGTATATTGGTGAAAGATGAGTCCAAAGGTGGCGTGCAATCAGAGCTGCAAGCCTTCTCCGATTTGGGGTTGCTCACGGGAGTAAAAAGCAATGTGGACAATGAAATTCAAATTATAAAGTCAAGAACGGTAATAGAAAAAGCAGTTCGAAAACTGGACTTTGATTTGATTTATTTTGAAGAAGCCCGTGTAAAAGATGTGGAACTGTACAAAGAATCTCCCGTAAAATTAGTTTTTCTTCAAAACGCAAAAAGCTACGATAATCAGTCTGTAACGTATGTCATAAAAGGCAAAGACAACAACAGTTTTGAACTGAGCGTAAAAGACAAAAACAAGATTGGCGAATTTGCGTATGGTGCCGTAATTCAGACCAAAACCCAGCAATTGATTGTAAACAAAACAGAACATTATGCGGCCAAACCGTCTAAGACTTTTGTAGTAACAGCATTCAAAAAACGATTGAAAGATGTAGTAGAAAGTTACCGATCACGACTTACTATTGCTCCGCTCAATAAAAATACAAGCGTGGTTGAATTGAATGTAAATGATCCTGTTCGGGCCAAAGCCGAAGATTTACTCAACACCATTATTGAGATCTACAACGAGGATGCGATCGCCGATAAAAAATATGTTTCCGAGACTACACAAGCCTTTGTTGAGAATCGTTTGCGCATTATTTCAGAAGAATTGGGCGATGTAGAAAAGGATGCCGAAGGCTTTAAAAAAGCCAATAAATTGACGGATATCGTCTCTGAATCGGGGATATTTCTTCAAAACTCATCTTATTTTGAAAAAACATCCATCGAAACCGAAACGCAGATTAAAGTGGTCGGTTCCATGATTGATTTCATGAAAACAAAAGCCAAAGGCGAGCTGATCCCAGTAAATATTTTACCCGAAGAAGGAAACACCGCCACGCCACAAATTATTCAGCACAATGATTTGGTTTTGCAACGCAACCGCATCAGTAAAGATGGAACGGCTAAAAATACAATCATCATCAATCTTGATCAAAAAATAGGCGAATTGTCACAAGGGATTCAAGAAAGCTTATTTCGCTTGCAAAAAGGGCTACAAATTAAGTTGTCTGACATCAACAAACAGAACAACCTCAATCAAGCAAAAATCACCCGAGTGCCTACCCAAGAAAGGGAATATCGCATCATAGATCGTCAACAAAAAATCAAAGAAACCTTGTATTTGTATTTGTTGCAAAAACGCGAGGAGTTGGCAATTTCGTTGTCGGTAACAGCGCCAAATGCTAAAGTTATTGATGCTGCACGTGCCACTTCGGCACCTGTTTCGCCAATTAAATACATTGTTTACCTTTTGTTTTTTGCTGGTGGAATATTGCTGCCCATTTCCTTAATCTACATCTTGGATTTGTTTGATACCAAAATTAAATACCGTCAAGACATCGAAGGAAAAATAATTGTGCCATTTTTGGGTGATGTTCCCGAATCAGATACAGAGGATGAAATTTTCAAAGCATCCAGCCGATCTAGTTCTGCTGAAGCCATCCGTATTGTACGAACCAATTTGGATTTTATGTTGGGTGCAGTACCCGATGGTTTAGCTAAAACCGTGTTTGTCACCTCCACCTTACCCAAAGAAGGAAAGACTTTTGTGACCATGAATTTGGCCAGTACCATTGCCATGACCAACAAAAAAGTATTGTTAATTGGGTTAGATATCCGAAACCCAAAAATTGACCGTTACGTGTCTCTTCCGAGCAAGGGATTAACCAATTATTTGGCCAAACAAAACGAAAACATCAACGATTACATCGTGAAGATAGAGGAATTGAATAATTTATTTATCCTTCCTTCTGGAGTCATTCCTCCAAATCCGGTAGACTTATTGATGAATTCAAAATTGGGTGAATTATTCGCTCAACTCAAAACCGAGTACGATTACATTGTGGTTGATACCGCACCCATTACCTTGGTTACCGATACTACTTTGGTGGCCAAGTATGCAGACGCTTTTATTTATGTGATTCGTTCCAATTACTTGGACAAACGCTTCTTGAAAGTGATTGAAGGCTTCTTTATCGAGAAAAAACTCCCCAATATGTCCATCTTATTGAACCGAACCGTATGGCGCAAAGCGTATGGCTATGGATACGGCTACGGTTATGGATACGGCTATGGTTATGGATACGGCTATGGTTATGGATACGGAGTAGAAGAGGAGAAAAAACCATTTTTCACCAATCCTTTTGCTAAGAAAAAGAAATAAATAAGTATAAAAAAACAGCTTAGTTTGAAGAAATTCGCTAAGCTGTTTTTGGAATTATTTAGTTCTAAATAGTTGGTTGTTTGACATGGCCTCTTTCAAGTTGTCAAGCCCTTTTGTTCTAACGCGTTGGGACAAGCCTTTCAAATGATTTAGGTGATGTACGTCAGTTCCCACAAAATCATACATGCCTTTAAGTAAAATAGTTTCGGCCGCTTGGGCAACATTCGCACCATAATATCCCACGGTAGCTAAAAGGTTTAACTGAAACAAACAGCCTTGTTGTTTAAGTTTGTGAAATTCTCGGGTATTTTGGTGATAAAACAAATAGCGTTCTGGATGGGCTAATACTGGCTTATATCCTTCTAATTGAATTTCAAAAATGATGTCATACAACTGAATCGGCGCACTTAAATAGGACATTTCTACTAGCACATAATTGTCTTTGAGCGTCAGTAAAGGTTCCTTGTGCATGAGCTCCAAAAATGTACCATCCATGAGGTACTCAGCGGCTACTCGCAAAGAAGTATCTGGTTTATGTGAGGCCAATAGGGCTTTGGTTGAGTTAAAATTGGTTTCAATCCCAAGGCGGGTATTTTCCCATACCGCAGTCATTACGTGTGGTGTTGCAATAAATTGGTCAATGCCCAACGCTTGCATACCTGTAATGAGTTCGATTGAATCTTCTATGGTTTTGGCACCGTCATCAATTCCGGGCAACAAATGGGCATGAATGTCCACGTGGTTGCTTGGAATTAAGTCATTCAAAAAAGGTTTTCTATTGAGGAATGGAAACATGCTTTTTTAATATAATTGCCGCTAATTTAGGTAATTAGTTTTTAAAAACCGGATAAAAACGATTTATACTGCAAATAAATTGCAGTGATAATCATTTGTTAACACTTACAAATTGGTATTTGCAAAACATACGTTTGCTGTTACACTCAAATTTATATAGTATGTTTGCTAAACCAAATAACATCACCAAGAATGTTTAAGCAGTTTACTTTATACCTCAGTACGTACTTCAATTATTTGTTTTTTTTCAAACACTATTTAAAGCAAAAATTGGTGGCCGTTTTAATCATTAGTGTGTGTGTGAGTTTTATGGACGCACTAAGTTTATCTGTTTTCATTCCCTTATTTGATGTGGCGAATGCAAACGCTACCGCTCAAGCAAGCAAGTTAAGTAGTCTGTTTAGACAACTACTTGATTTTTTACAGCTTCCAGCAACGATCAATTCTGTCTTGCTAATTATGGTCGTTTTTTTCTCTATTAAGGCCTTGTTTCGTTTTTGGGATGTTTATTACCGTAACATAGTCAACTCTTATTTTATCCGTAAAATACGCACCTCCTTGATTGATGCTTTGGCAGCTGTAAACTACCAAAAATTCAGCAGTACCGATGGAGGAACAATCCAAAATACATTAACCGCCGAGGTCAATAATGTAAATAGTGCCTACGTACACTATATCTCCGTGATTCAACATACCGTTTTTATTTTGGTCTATGTATGCATGTCATTTTGGGTCAATGCCAAATTCACCTTGATTATTGTTGGTGGTGGCTTGTTGTCAAAATGGCTTTTGCAACGGCTGTATAGTCATTCCAAACTTTTATCATTTTCCGTTGTTCAAAAAAACAACCGCTTGGCCTCGCTTGTCATTCAGTCCGTGACCAATTTTAAATACCTAAAATCCACGGCCAGCATGCCAGGATTTGTAGCTAAAATAAAGGATACTATTCAAAACATTGAGGAAGATCAGCTAAAGATTGGTTTAATCAGTTCACGAGTATTAGCCATACGTGAACCTATTGTAATTGTATTTTTGGCCACTGCAATTTATGTGCAATTGCATTTTTTTGGAGGCAGCTTACTGGCTATTTTGCCAAGTATCTTATTTTTTTACCGTGCCTTCAATAGCCTAATGAATGCTCAGCTCAGTTGGACTGCCTTTTTAAAATATGTGGGTTCGGTTCAACACATGCAGGAATTTCAAACAGACCTATCAGCTCATGCAGAACCTCTTGTCGGTGCTGAATTTAAAGGGGTGGAATCCAACATCACTTTTTCAGCTGTTTCGTTTCAATATCACCCGCATCAATTGGTATTGGATGAGATTACATTGATTATCCCTAAAAATAAAACCATAGCCGTTGTAGGTAAAAGTGGTTCTGGAAAAACCACATTATTAAATATTTTAACAGGACTACTCAGTCCAACTGCAGGACAAATTACAGTTGACGGTCTGCCTTTGTCCTCCTTTAATCGAGATTCCTACCGCAGTAAAATTGGTCTTATTACCCAAGAAGTGGTTGTTTTTTCGGATAGTTTGTATAATAATGTTACGCTTTGGGCACCCAAAAATCCTGCCAATTTAACCAAGTTTCAGCACGTACTTGCTCAGGTGGATCTCCTGTCTTTTTTTACTTCTCATCCCTTACAAGAAGATGTCTTGCTTGGCGATAATGGCGTGGTTATGTCGGGTGGGCAGCGCCAACGCTTGGCTATAGCCAGAGAGTTATATAAAGACACATCCATTTTATTGCTCGATGAAGCCACTTCGGCTTTGGATACCAAAACAGAACGATTTGTTCAAGATCGTATTGATCAAATCAAAGGTGCGATGACTCTAGTAATTATTGCACACCGCTTGTCCACCATCAAATCGGCTGATCTCATTGTGGTGTTGGACGAAGGGAAAGTACTCGCGCAGGGTAATTTTAAAGAGCTTATGCAAACGTCATCCGTTTTTTCGTCTATGGTTGCTTTACAAGAAATGTAATACACTATACCAAACGCAAA
>Ga0315908_10001075_pt1 | contig 21054 bp, 14 predicted proteins | sample LakEriMetagenome_12_FD_203520 | JGI IMG/M metagenome (GOLD analysis project Ga0315908, IMG submission 203520) | Freshwater fungal communities from buoy surface, Lake Erie, Ohio, United States - Buoy 4 MA124 | ecosystem: Environmental > Aquatic > Freshwater > Lake > Lake biofilm | place: USA... | reverse complement strand
GAGAAGTTAATTTGTGTAATATTCTCATTAAAGGACTCGCTTTGCTTGTCAGATTAGAAGAGGAAGTAAGTAAAGGAGATGAAGATAAATATAATCAATTTGTCACTGAAGTTTTAGCTAAGGGAGTCGATGCTTATTCACACCCTGATGATATTCTAGCTGCAGCAGAATGATTAAAATATATTTTATTTTTATTTTATATTTTTCTATTTTATTATAATAAATACATTCGATTTAAATTAGTATAATTAATATAAATGAGTAAGTTACCAAATATAAACTTTCGATAACCTGTAGATGAATTTTAGAATAGATTTGGTTTATCTTTGTAAAATAAATTAAGACCAGAAACATACAAACCTTTATTGACAAAAAAAATAGAGAAAAGTGAAAATAATAAAAGGCCTTAAACACAAGAATAATAAAATAACATAAGAAGTAATAATTAAATATAAAGTAGAGAATAGCAAAGAAAATATGAGAAAATATAAGGATAAAGTATATCTTAAAAGAATTTATCGAATAATGAAGGAATAGAAATAATTCCTGCTGAGGTAGTGTTCAAGGACATTGAGATAAACACGATATATGAAATGTTTATAGTGGTTCGGAATCTTCAGAAAACATCAAGAAGAATAAGAATAGTGCAACCTTAACTAGTGAATAAGTTCAGATGTGATTATGATATGGTAGGAGCTATTCCAGCAGGACTGACAATGAACTTGTTAGTTCAATTTGAGTCTAATCTTCTGGGCGATTTCCATGACTAGTTGAAAATTATGACAGATGATGATAAGACTTATGTTATTCCTCTCCATAGTTATGAGTCAGCATGTGATTTCATTTTCCCCGAATTCATTAACTTTGGATTTGTCTAGAAAGGCAGAGATGTTTCTTAGTTTATCACCATTAAAAATAAAGGCAAGAAGGCAGGCAAGATGGAACTTAAAATTAATAACATCAAGAATATTCAAATTGTTCCTGCTGTCATTTAATTATAACCTGAAGAATCTTGTCAAGTCAAAATTAATTATAAAGCAACTGATAACAATATTTTTAGATGCATAATCTAAGTTTATATTGATAAACAGATTTACAATCGCAAAATAGATGTGAATGCTACTAATGTAGATTTCTCAAGAATATTGATAGACTAATCAGGAGGAGAAATAAAGACGTTGGAATTCGGAAAAATGTATTATGGCGATTAAAAGGAAATAAGTACAACTTTGGTTAACAACAGTCCTGAGTAAGTAAAATTTAAAGTTCGGTTTAAGAATGGATAAATATAAACTTAAGAGCTAGATTAACTAATGACTCCTAATGAAACAGGAATTGAACAACTTCAAAAGATAATTAGTTGTTGGCCTAGTGAAGGAACTATTGAACCCTACAAGTAGAAAAACATTAGATTTATTTGCAAGTCAAAAGTGAATGAGGAATTAGAAGAATGGACAAAGAATTACGCAATCTGTCAGAAATAGTAAGAGATTTTTAAAACTATAAAGATGAATGAGTACACTTATACAGCTTTGTTTGAATTTGACAAGAATCTAAATGATCACAAAGATCTTGTTGTGTTTCTTACTGGGAAGGCTATTTGTCCTACTCTCAAATTGGATAGATTTGTCTTTGATTTTGGAGACTGTCCTATTAACAGCAATAGGGAATTGGTACTTAAGATCCATAATCTAAATGAAGAAAGACCAGTCGATCTTTAATTTTAGTATAATCCTTATTTCCATTGTTAGCCATCTTCATTTACTCTCAACTCTCAAATGCATTTTAGTGTTATAGTCAGTTTTAAACCTAAAAACTTAGGCAGTTTCAATTCAATTATCAATCTTGTGGTTAACTCTCAATATAAAATTCCTCTTAAAATGAATGGTTAATGTTCTCTTTAAGATCAACAACTCATTAGAGTCTAAAGCAGTCACACTAACAAAAAAGGTTTAGAATCTTTGCCTTAGGATTTTCTAATTCAAAAGAACTTCGTTATTGATTATTAGGCATTAGATAATATTCATACTAACATTGATTTTAATAAATACTCTAATAATAATAATCATCATCATATTGATGATTTAGATAAAATGGAGTTCTAAGGAGAATAAAGAGATAGGTTTATTATAAATTAGTTCAATAAATAAAAGTATAATAATTTCATTCTTGAAAGTAGAAAGGAAAGAGAAAAGTAAAGAAATTAGTCTGCAATTCAATAAAAAATATAACTTATTCAACAGAAAAAGTAATAGAACGTCTAGGATAATTAATTAGTCAATTTGTAATAAAGCAATAGTCAAACTAAAAATGAAAATAATATAATAAACAACAATGAAAATCCAAATGACTTTATCAACAATAAAGATAACAAAGATTCAAACAATCCTAAACAAAGCAAAAATAATAAAAGGAGTAAAAAGTATAAAAATTTAGATGAAGAAAATATGGGAGAAGCTCCAGAGTAAGATATAATATAGAAAGAATTGGAAGAAGTATAATTGATAAAAGCCCCTAAAATAAAGATAGATGAATATAAGAAAGACTAATTGTTTGTGACAAAAGCAATAAAAAACTATGAGCCAGTTAGCGAAAAGCTGGTGAATGATTTCAGGCCTAAAAGTAATTAATAGGTTAGATGAGTATTCGGAGATGAAGCGAAGTCTCATGCTGAAGACAAAGACATAAAAACTGAATTGGAAGGAACAGAATTACAAAAGATTTTGGCTGGACCAAAGATAGTTGACTTTGAAAATGTATTTGTAAAGAGTGTGACTAGTAAGACGTTCTGGATCCGTAATGATTTAAGATAGAGTATTCAAGTTAGAGTGGAGAGCAATTTAGATGAGTTGAAGGGAACTAGTCACAAGAGACAGATTATCCCTATGGGTTAATAGGCAGGATTTACAATATGGTTTAAATCTAATAAATTCCAAAACTTTAAGGGACTAGTTAGGTATATTATAAATGAAAAGCACTTTTTTAATTTCTAAGTCAAAGCCATCGTTGAGCCTGTTCTGCTTGAACCTAGTTCCAATAACCTCAAATTTGTTTTCTCTAACGGAAATAATGATATGACTGTTAGTAATACTCTTGTTATAAGAAATAATGGTAATAGTCAAGGTCAATTCTCATTCCAACATACTGATTAATAAATATTCACTGTATTTCCTAAAGAAGGCTCTGTCCAAGCCAAATCCAGTATTGAATGCATTATTCATTATAAACCCACAGGTTAGTCTAATATGCAACAGTCTCAGACCAATTTCAAAGACATAAGAATAGAGGAGGAAAAGCTAATAATGAAGGTAGAAGATGGTATTGATCAGATTATCAAATGTCAAGGTTAAACTAATGAAGCCAAGTGTTAGCTCAAGGAAAAGGTTCTTAATCTAGGTATATATATATATTATATATGATTATAAAATAATATATTATATATGATTATAAAAAAATATATTATATGAAAAGGTGTGATTCCGATTTGTGAGAAGGCAACTGGAATAATATGGATAAAAAATAAAGACAAATACTCAGCAGTATACTAGATACAATGTGAATCTCTGCCTCCATTTGTTGAGATATATCCTACTAAAGGGAAGATGAATCCTGACTAAACTGTAGGTTTGAAGGTTGTGTTTGTATGTAAGGAGGAGATAAAGATAAACTAAGAAATAATAATAAACTTGAGAGGAGGATAACCTTTGTGAGTCGACTTCAGTGTATAAACTATCATGCCTAAAGTATTTGTGTAGGAAAGTGAATTTGATTTCGGAGAAGTTACCACTTCTGGAAATTCTGCTATAAAGTACATGACTATTGTCAATAACTCAAATATTGATTCAGTTTTAGGTTTGGATTTGAGGCCAAAAGAAGGAGAAGAGAAAGAAGGCTTAGAGTGTTTAGATATTAAACCAATTCATAATATTCATAAAAATAATATCAATAATAATTCAGCTATTTTTAATAACAATAAGAATCATGAGGAAAATTAATAGAAGAATGATGAAAGCAGTATCATGAATTCAGTAGATTTTGATAAGGAATTGTTTTTGCTTAACAATAATTAACAAATTTTAGTTGACGATAATGAAAATGAACAAATAAATAACATCGTTATAAATACGAAGAAGGATAATAATATAATGGATGACATTAGTTCATAGAATAATAGTGAAGCTGATGAAATTCAGGAAAAAGAAGATAAAGCAAGTAGTAGAAGTTATAAAATAAAGATTAAAGGAAATAGTAAATAGGTATTTCAAATAAAATTTACTCCTCATGAAGTAAAACAGTATTACTTCACTCTGCCTCTAACTTTGTTTGGATATGGACAGACAGAACAGTTGAAGAGGATTATAAAGTGTGAAGGACTTAAGAACAGATTCATAATAGAGCCAAGAATATTAGACTTCAAGAAAAAGATAATCAGAAATAATAATGATAAGAATATGCCTAGTTTCATAGAAATGACTCTGACTAATCCCGATATAAAGAGTCTGTATTGGAAGATGGATGTTAGTCATCTTGAGCCTGATAATATTTTTAGCATGCTTCCAGTTGAGGGTAGGATCGATGGAAATCAAAGTGTCATTGTTAAAGTATGTTTCAATCCTGCTTCTTAAGGAAATTATGAAAAAATCGTCCCTCTCTATCTTGACAAGAATACTGACAAACCTGCAATAGAAGTTGTCCTAAAAGGATAGGGTAAAAAATCTTATCATAAATTTTATCATTAATAATATAAATATTATTATTTTTTTAATACTATTAATATATATTATAAAATTAGGAGCGAACCCCAGAATTCTTTTCGATAGGAAAGAAGTAATATTGCCTGTAGTGCCTTTAAATGTTTAAAGCAGATGTATTTTTAGAATAATTAATAATGGTTATGAAAACTTAACTCTTAATTACTCAATCATATAGGAATTTGGAAATGTAGGATTGGAGTTGGACTTCCCAGAAGGTAAGAATCTGGGAATTACTAAAAACAAAATCAGAGTTGAAGCCAGGTTCTAATACAAAAAACCAATTAGTTTTAGTATTCCTGTCGAATTTTTTGATGAAAATCAAAGGACTTATTCTATCATCATCAATGGAACAACTGATAATTGTATTTTCACTAATTATTAATTCATACAAAGGATGTATAATACTCAAGAATATTCATTCCAGTTGGATGAAAAATAATAAATTCAGTATTTAGAGAATGATGTTAATAGTGTGGATTATGAAGTGAACGATATAAATAATAATAATATTAATAATAACAACAATAATAATATAAAAGCTAAGACAAACTATAGTTTAATGAGTAGTTCTCACAATAATGCAAACCTTTTAGGATATCAACCGATTTCTTAGAGTTTACTAGAATCATCAGCAGACCATCTACTTAGATGGTTGAATCACAATGCTCTTTTAAATGGAATATAAAGTTTCCCAAATGATCTAATTTAATATAATGGAGCTTAATTATTTGAACTGATTTCTTTCTTGAGTGGGAAATAGTAATTTGGGTATAAGGTGAAATTGGATAACAAGTAGAAGAAACAAGACAAAGTAAAACTAATCGTGCAACAATATGAAACTTTAATAATGGAACTTAAAGAGAAAAATGCATTATTAAATACTATTCGTCCTTGTTACTTGCTCTCTTATCAAGATTACAACAGTTACAAGAAAATATATTTTAATAATTCATAGTATTCTTTCATTAATGAAAAGAATTTCCAGTATCTCTCGTATGACAACTGGATTACTCTCTCATATCAAATCATTAAAATTTATTATCTTAATAGAGTCAATATCAAATCAATAAAATTCATTCCTAATTATTGTGAAAATGAATAAGATAAACCATATATCGTTCCTGAAAATTATTATGAAAATTCTAATATTTTTGGAATACCTGAAGGAGTTCTTTTAAATTGGTTAGAAACCAATTTAGAAATCCATTAGAAGAAATTAGAAAAGGACAATCTTCTTAATAATCTTGATAATAGCAATGCTGATAAAAAAATATAGCAATAAAATTTAAGCAGATTAAAAGTGGAGAAGAAAAAAGAAGAAAAGCAAAGGAGAATTATAAACTTAAACAAAGATTTGAAAGACTGTTTGATTTATAGTTATTGCATTTAGAATTACGTTGGATAGAGTATTTCAAAACTGGTGAAGAGTATGAGACAATAATGCTAAAATGAAGAAGATTTTCGATTTAATGCTGAGAAACTGACAATGATCCTTTAGGAAATAGGTTTGCAAACACACTTAAGCATTAATGATCTTATAAATCCTACAATTAGGGAACAATTTCTGTTTATAACTTAACTATTTCATGCTCTACCACACTACATCCCTAAGGGAGAGCCAATTGTATTTAGTTGCTGTCTAATGGAGGAAGTGTAGAAGTATATTGAATTGATAAATAATACTAATAAAACCATCAACTATTGGGTTAAATATGATGGTCCTCCTGATTTTGTCAAGGAGTCTGACAGCGTTACTATCTAGCCACGTTCTACTTATAGATTCAAAGTCAAGTTTACAGCAAGATTATCGTAGAAAGTAAGAGCTCTTATTACATTTACTAATAAGAAAGAATCCAATGCATAAGCTGCAGCACTTGTTTTTATATTAGAGAGCAATGTCACTGAACGCAAAAGTATACAATCATATACGGTTAAGTCAAAAATGTATCAGATTGAAGAACTTAAAATCAATGTCAAAAATATCTTCATTAATAGTCCTAATGAGGTTGCACTCTTTGAAATCCTTGTCATCAATGAACCTAATTTTGAGTATGATGTAATTTATAACGACAAACTCAAGAAGCAAAAGGTATTGAATTTATTTATATAAATATATATAAGATATAAATATAAGACATTATGTAAATAATGTTTAATGATAGGAACTGGAGGAGTAGAAAGAAAAGTAGAATAAATATAGCTTTTAGACAAACAAGAAGGTTAAGGCTTTGGAGATAGAAAGATAAGAAGAAGATATTAGTTTACCTTCTGCTTTCTTTTGTTTGAAAGATAACATTCGAATCAGGAAGGGTCAATCAGCAGAACTTTCAATTTAATATATGCCTTTTACTCTCACCACTCACAAGTGTAAAATCATATTCACTGATCCTCAAGTAGGAGAGTTTCAGTACAATATTATAGGAGAAGCAATGTTGCCAGATCCTGTAGCTGAAATTAAACTCTCCTCTTCCCTTTATGTTGACACATTGTTTGTAATTCTCTAATTTTTATTTATTTTATTTATATTTATTAATATTTATCCTTTTATATACATTATATTTAGAGTTACGATTATTATATCCCTTTCAAAAATGAGCTATTATTAAATGCCCTAAAACTTCATGATAATTGAATAAGATTAACTTAAAGATTAAAAGATAAAGAAGAGCTATTAAAAATGAAATAAAATACAAAAGTTGAAGAATTTATAGATTTCGACATATAAATTTAACCTTTTTGTAACTAAATATTATTTCCAAAAGCAATAACAATTTAAGAAAATACTAAGAGCATCGTAGTTTAATAATAAGTAGATGAAAAGAACAAAGGAGGCAGTAAAGAATACATAAGACCCAAAAGTTTGAAGACTAAATAATCAACGGAAGGAGATGAAAAGGATAAAGAGAAACAGGAAAATTAGATTCAAAATCTAAATGCAAATCAGAATTAATTGACTCTTCAAATTAACTTTAAAAGTGCTTTTAAAGATGCTACTTACTTTTTAGTTTTAATAAATAATAAAAAAACAGATATTAGAGTATTTAAGATTCCAATAACAGTTTATCCGAAAATATCAAAAGCAACTTTAGAAATGAGAGTTCCAGTAGGAGAGGAAGTAAAACAAGATATTCCAATATTAAATAATAGTGAAAATAAAGACTGGATGATAAAAATATAATGGATAACTAATACATAAGAAACAACATCAAATATTGGTTAGTTTATGTAATAACAGTAGTAGAGTAAACATGAATTGTATTTTCATGGTGCAAGAGAATTACAAGTACGAAAGAAAACAACTTAAAACTACACAATAAGTTTCCGTCCACTAAGTGTATGTGAGTAGAAATGCAAGATAATATTGATGAATGCGTTAAATAATGACCAATTTGAGTATGACTTGATAGGAATTGGAGAAGAACCATTAGCAGTGGATCATCTTGTTATAAATTGTGTGGCAAGATAAAGCATAGAATAACAATTAATAATTGTTAATCCCTACAGAGACAAAGTGTTGACATATGAAGTGGACTCAGACTTAAGTTGCTTTGAGGCAGAATAGTGTAATTTTAGTATACAGCCTCAAAAAGAATATGTATTTAAGTTTCATGTGAGACCTTTGTTGGGAGGAGTCTATGGAGGAGCTATTACTTTTTATGAGAAGGACAACAAAGATAAATTTATATGGTATACAATTGTAGTCAATGCAGAAAGGCCCAGGAATGAATAGTCTGTTGATCTTATCACTTAAGTCAGGAAACCTATTATCTTTGAAATACTACTCAAAAATCCATCTAATGAAATTGTTATGTTTGATGTCAATATTCAGGGTGAATATCTTACAGGATCCAATCAGTTCTAGCTTGAACCTTATTAAGAATTGGCATATGAACTCATGTTTTCTCCTTTGAAAGAATTAAAGAGTTAAGGAAATGTAGCATTTTTGAATGAGAAATTGGGCGAACTATGGTACTTACTGAATTTAGTGAGTGAAAAGGCAAGTTGTGTTCGTTTGCAACAAGTAAAGGCAGAAATAGGGAAAGAAAAATCGATAGGAATAGTATTAGAAAACCCAAGTGATAAAGAGGCGATAGTGAGTGGAGTATGTAGTAATAATTAGAATTTTGTATTGATACCTAGCAATATTCACCTGCAAGCATATAGTGAAGCTATTGTGAACTTAGTGTACTCTCCTAGTGAAATTGACAAGCAATAAAGTACAGACGTGATATTCAAATCTGATATGATAGGAGAATGGTACTTTATGGCTTCAGGCATAGGAATATTACCTACTTAGTTTGAAGTCAAGATTATTCATGCTCAATTGAATCAGCTCTTATCTGATCACATTGTATTTAAAAACCCTTTCAAAGACATTCTGAATTTAACAGTTCATTTGGAGAATATAAATAATGAAAATAAAGAGTAAAATGAGGTATTTCAATTGCTAGTGAAGAAGAAACAGATATCAGTGATGAGTTAATAATAATTATCAATTCCTTTCAGTTTCCACCCTAAACAGATTTCCAGTTATGAGGTGATGTTGGTGCTGAGTTTAAATGAGAAAATTCAATGGAGATATCCAATAAGAGGAGTAACTGAGAGTTCTTTAAGTAGTATTGTATATAACTTTGTAACAAAGGCTCGTGAGAATCTGGAATAGGATATCTAAGTGTAATTGCCAGGTCTACCAAAAAATAATGAGCATCTATAATAATTAAGGTTCAGAGCATTTTTAAATAATGTGCCTGAAGAGTACAAGAATATTATTAGTAAAGACTTCTAAATCCTACCTCTTAAAAAGGAACTTCTCTCACTTGATGATTATTTAGTCTATAACATTAAGTTCCATCCAATGAAACCTCTTCGAATCAATCATTTGGAACTCATCATTGAATGTGAGCAAGGAGGAAGATGGAAATTCAGAATTAACCTTGAAAGTTTATAGCCTGAACCTGATGATATTATTTCTATTGAAAGTCCACTCAATAGAACTACTTCTGTCTGTTTCAAGCTTTCTAATAAAATCAAGTAGTTCTCCACTTTTTCAGCTTATTTCACCAAAGATAGTGATCCTGAATTTAATGTCACTCCCACAAATGGAGAATTAGAACCTATTGGAAGAGAACCTAAAAATTTTATTGTCAGTTTCTTACCTACTGAATATGGAAAGTCTAGTACTGCCAAACTCATTATTGAAACTGAGTTTTTATATTGGTAATATATATATATCATTTGAATAAAATTCAATATCATATTATTATTTTCATTATTAATAATAAAATTTATTTTATAATTATTATTATTAATTTATTAGGTCATTTTAAGTAAAAGGAACATTTCCATAATACAAACCCCCCACTAACCTTTAACATAAAATAGATGATAAGTTGTAAAAGAATGTTAATGATTAATGGAATGAATTAAAATAAAATAAAGTAAAAAATCATATTCAAAATAATTTAAAAAACAGATAAATTAATTCTCCTAAAAAAGAATATATAAATAAAAAATGATATTGATGAAAATATAATAATTAAAATAATAATGTTTTTTATAATAATTATAAAATATTTTATCTTTATGACAAAATCATCTGAAAATTAAGAAAAATAAGAAGTGAAATAATAAAATAGATTACCTGATATGAATAGCAAAAGCTAGATAAAAAAAAGAAAAAGAAAAGAATAATACGAGTAAAAGAAATAAGAATATAAAAAAAAGCAGAAACTTAAAGAAAAATAAAAAAAAGAGGAAAGGAAAAAGTAAATAGAATAAGGAATAATAACAGAAGTAAAACCTCGAATAGAGTTTGCTCATAATCCAAAGAGTATAAGAGAAAGAACTCAGAATGCGAAATAAGTGATAATGATTGATTGTACATTTACTGATTAATTAACAGAAAAAGAATTGAAATCTTTGGTTTAATAAATTTCATATTGCCACCATTTTAATAAAAGATACATGAAGTGTGTGAAGCTATCAATTTGTGGATTTAAGAATGAAAATCTGAAGACTCCTTTAATGAATCTAGGATGTCTTAACTGGGGAGTGGATTTAATTGAAGGTAATTATCTTGAAAAGTATGACAAGAAATAGATTGTTTATCTCACAGCAGACGCAGATTAGGAAATATAAGAAATCGAAGAAGATAAGGTCTATGTCATTGGAGGATTAGTAGATCACAATCGTATTAAAAAGGGAACTCTCATCAAAGCTTTATCTGAAGGAGTTCAAACACTAAGGCTTCCCATTTCTACTCATTTAAAATTACAATCATCATCAGTGCTCACTGTTAATCATGGTACTATAATATATCTCTTATATATTTTTTCATATAATTATTATCATTATTTTATACATATTTCACATATATAACATTTATTTATATATATTTATTACATATTTTTATCATAAATAATTTAGTTTTTGAAATGCTTGTAAGGAAAGCTAATGATTTTTCATGGAAATAATCCATTTAAGACTCAGTTCCCAAAAGAAAAATAGTAGAAGTTTTATGATATATAATTTTAATAGTTAATATATATATAAATGGATGCCAAATTATAATTTAGAATATAAAAATCTGCATCAATTTTGAAACAAGCCACAAAAATTATAATTACAGCTGGAGCTGGAATAGGAGTGGATTCAGGAATGCCAAATTTTAGAGGTAATAATGGATTTTGGAATACATTTGTTCCTTTTAAAGATAACTTTACATTTTAATAATGTGCGAATCCATAATTTTTATATGATCATCCTCATAAGTTTTGGGGATTTTATGGATATTGAATAAATATGTATGAAAGTATAAAACCACATAAAGGATTTGAAGTGTTATAATAAATTTGCAAAATGGAGAATGTTAAAGATTATTTTATTATAACATCGAATGTGGATGGTCATTTCCAGAAATCAGGATTTGGATATAATAAAGTACTGGAAATTCACGGAAGAATATACAAACTTTAATGCGATAATTGCAAAGGAATTTTTGAAAGTTAATAATGGTTATACAAGGTGAATGATAAATTTGAAATGGAAGAATTGCCAGAATGTCTAAATTGTGTTGGAGTAACTCTTCGGCCTAATATTTTGATGTTTAATGATTGTAGTTATATCTAAAGTATTAGTGAGAAATAGTAAGAGAGGTATAAGGATTTTTAAAAAGGAATAGAAAAGAAGGATAAAGTTGTAGTATTGGAAATAGGAGCTGGATTGTAAGTTCCTTCTATCCGGATAGAATCCGAATCCTACTTATATTCCAACCTATCTAACACTCTGATTAGGATTAATCCATATGATTGTTCTCCCTCTTCTCATGCCAACTTGTTACCTTTACCTCTCACTTCTCTGCAAGCCCTTCTCTCAATCTAACAATATATCTGATTATCATAATTAATATAATCATAATTCATTAGGGTTAAACTTGATCAGTTGACCATGATCCTGTTTAATTTAATCGTAAATAAACTAACCCTTATAAATATCGCCATTATTGTAATATAACTCTCCATAACCATGTCTCTAATTATTTTGCCAATGTCCTTTGTATATATTTCCATCAGTAGATGTATACTCTCCATAACCTTAAATAAGATTAAAATCAAAATTTCCTTCATACTTATCTCATGAAGGGAACCACATAATTCCCATACCATGCTTATATCCATTCTAATAACTACCTTCATAAATAGTGCCATCTGGCCATGTTTCCTTACCCTTTCCATTGTATTTGTATTCTGACCATTACCCTTCATAGACAAATCCATTCACCTTCACTAATTTACCTATGCCTTCAGGCTTATAATCATTAAACTCTCCCTCATATATATTCCCATTTGTATGGACTAATCTTCCTTTTCCCTTCGGCATGTCATTTATGAAGTATCCTTCGTATTGACTTCCATCAATAAATTACAATATTCCTTTCCCTTCTTTTAGATTGTTTACCCATTCTCCTATATAAATACTCCCATCCTCTTGTTTCTTCTCTCTAAAAACTCTGTTTTAATTTGATGATCTTTGAGTACTTAGGTTTAAATCGTTATCTTTTTTTAGTTTCTTAAATTCATCAAAATTGAATGATTTTACATATTTATTTTTACTCCCTTATTTTGAATATGCTCATAATTATTAATCTATTATATTATCAATCTCTGCTTCCAATTTTCTATTTACTTTTTATCTTGTTATAAATCCTCTTATCAAAGACTAAATCTTAATAATTTGTTAATCTTTGGATTTTACCATTTAAAATTTAGACTCTTTAATCTAAACATTACAATTATTACAGTAATTTCCCATATTTTTGTAAATAAATAAAATTTAATATAGTTTATTTTATATATCTCATTTTAAATCACCAAATAATAATTACAAATATATTATTATTGATTTTAAATGAAATCATCTTATTCATAATGAGGATAGAATATAGTTTTAATTTATTTCTTTATTATTTAAATATAAAACTTAAATATAATAATAATGGAAAATTAATATTTAGGAATTTTAAAAATTAATCCTAAATAAATATAATTTAAAATAGATTAATAAGAAACTTATTATTACTTAAAAATAGGTATAAATAATGTAGAAAAAAAAACATAAGAAAAATAGATTTAGAATAAGAATGAGATAAATTTTGATGATATTTTAATATTTTATGTTAAAAATGAAGATTAATTTTTGTTTTATTAACTGAATGAAAAATAAATGGCAGATAGTAAAATAGAGATAAAAGAGTTATTAAAAAAAAGATTTTAAAATGAAGATAAATTCAAAGTGGAGTTAAAAATTAACGACAACCAATAAAAAGAGAAATGCAAGATAAAATTGGAAATGGAGTTTGTTTAGATTTCTAATTTCGATTCAAAACAAATAGAACATTGTATTAATATTTTAATATTTTAGTGAGTGGATTAGAGAGTATCCTTAATTTTGATAAATTAGAAGAAAACTACTATGAGAATAACTTAGAATCTAAACTTTTTAAGCTGAAATCTAAAATTATCAATTAAATCAGTTTTTAATAATATTTAAATCAATACAAAGTCGACTAATGTATTTAAGAAGGACTTTATATGATTTTTAAATAAAAACCTAGTAACTCTATTAGATTTTTAGGAGAATTTCTCTATAATTATGAAGTTAATAAATTCTATCAAGAATAATTGGATTAAGTTAATATTAAGGAATAAAAAGACAATTTTTACCGAGAAAACCAATCCAAAATTTAAGAGAAATATTAAAATGTGGTTAAGTAATAAGAAATTGTTAAAAATGATAGCATGTAGCAATCTATGAATTTAAATTCTATTTATTAGAGTAAATAGTTAGAATTGGAATAATTATAATAATAATAAATGAAAGAATAATTATAAAATTCTAAATTTTCAAATTAAAATTAATAAAAATAATAAGAAAATAATCAAGCTGTTGATAAAAATTAATCATTAATATAAAATTAAGGGAATAATAATTTAAAATCAGAAAATCAATCAAAAGAATATCAAAATTTTAAATTATCATAAAATTAAAATTTAGAAGAAAGTTAAATTATTAAAGAATAAAAAGTAAAAGAAAATAATGTAGGGTTATAAAAAGATTAATCAAATATTTAATAATAATTGTAATAAAATAAAGATGGCACGTTAAATAATAAAAAATCTCTTTGATCAATACTTTTATTACAAAGAAAAATATAATAAATAAAATAATTTAAAAATTTTTTTTCAAAAAATTAATTTTATTATCATTCATAAAATATATTTTATTATAAATAAATATTAAAATATTTGATAAATAATAATGAAATATATAAAGTAATTAATTTGATAGTAATAATGAATATCATAACTAGCAAATTAAAAGAGTAAGTATTAAATAAGAGAAAAAAGAGAAAAGGGAAATAAAATTGAAAGTAAGATATGGAGAAGTAGATAAAGAGTAATATTATCATAAGTGAGGATGAATAGAGAGTATAGATGAATTTAATAGAAGAGTATTAAGTCATAAGAGGAAATATGTATGATAATTAGGAGAGGGTAAATAATGAGAGAGTAAAATGATGTGATGTGACGGAATACCTATGAGATCATCATGAGGAGAGGGTATAAATTAATGATGAATATAAGAAGGATCATGATTAGAATCAACCTCGATTATCTGATTTGTACTTATCCCTGCTTCTACTTCTGCTCTTGCTGATTTAGTTGTTTAAATTGGCATTGAGTTCCCTAAAATATAATTTAAATGTAAATATACCTTTTGTGATCATTCTATTGTTAAGATGAACTTCTGGAGTGACTGGTAGAGTTTCTTCTGTGATTTCTCCTTCCACTTTTCTCATACCTTCTATTGTTATTACTATTATTATTGTTAGAATTTGATCTACTCCTTCTACTTCTTCTCCTTTATTGCCTTTCATAACTATCACTTCTACGATTATTCCTTCTCCTACTATCTCTTTCCCTTGATATTGACCTACTTTTTCTTCCATAAGAAGGACTTCTTCTGCTTTTATATTTCCTCCTATCTCTACTATTGCTTCTGCTATATCTTCTGCTTCTGTTATTTCTGTGACTATCTCTAGGTTCAAATCTACCACTTTTCTTGCTCCACTCGATAAAAATTGCCTTTCCTCCGAAATTCTTACCTTGTAAAGCATCCATTGCTTCTTCTGCATCAATTTCTTTAGTAAACTCTATGAATCCGTATTAACCCTTATGATTAAAACTACATTTTCCATATACTTAAAATGCTTTCTCAATATCTCTAGGTTCCGCATATCTAGATATGTTTCCGATGTGAAGACTCATCTTATTTTACTTTTAAGATTTTATTATAATATTATTATCTAATCAATTGTATCTCTATCTTCATTATATTTACCAATAATATATTTTTATCTCATAATTATTTATTATATATATACATATATATATGAAAATATATAATATTATAAATTTAAATAAATTTATTGATTAAATTGTAAAAATTTTAAAAGAAAATTAATTTTAATTATATTAAATAATGTAAATATATATTATAAAGATTTTTGTCATCATTATTTTTGTGATTGTGATAATACTTAAATAGTGTCTTTTATAGAGAAAAAACTACAAGTAAATCCAAATATGATAATGATAGAATTGATAATTTTGGTAAACATTGATACTCTTTTAAAATAAGTGTGATAACAATAGATTGGGAATAAAAATTATAATGCAACTCCAGCTATAGCTCCAGTAAGATTAAGCAATAAGGAGAATTAAGAAACGACTAAAGCTAAAGCAGCGATACAAATGGTAATGAAGATTCTTAGGAAATATTAAAATTTTCTTGATAAGTTAAGTCTAGAAAGAGCATCAATAATTGGATAGAATTGTAAAGGATAACTAAAAACTAAATTAACACCATAGAGAGATTAGAATAAATAAAAATATGATCTGTTTTTTTCTAGTCCTATTAAAATAATCTGATTAATTTGATTACCAAATGCTATAGAACAAACACAACAAAAAACAACGTTTATAACTAATACCAATAAACAAACAATTAAAAATATTTTTTAGAAGTTTTATGGCTAGATCATAGATTGTTTAATATAATACATAGTTCCAATAGCTTCAAATGAATAAATAGCAATTCCTAAGAATCCAGCTAATCCAGAAAAATTAATGTAATTGTGAATAGTTTATGGTAGAGGATTAACAATAATAGTTTCAATTGCATATTCAGCAATGAAAAAGAGAGTGATGAGAGTGAAGAAAGATGCGAGCTGATTGTACTTAGAGTAGAAGTGGATTTTGTTAATCATGATAAGAGGAGTGAGTACTAATAGACTAATAAGGAAGTAGTAATACTTTGAAGTAGGGTCGGAAGAGGTTTAGAATACTATAGAGAAGAAAGTGGTAAAGAAAATAATATAACTTGCACAAACTCCTATCTATACTATTACATTGAACATATTATAAGTCCATACTGCTCTCTTCCCCATTATCATGTAGAACAGTTCCTAAAAGGTCAAGTTAGGACGGTTGAAATCATCAAATATCGAGAATACTAAGTGACAACTGTAGAACACCATTAAACAAATTATAATCATGCTCAATGAACCTAGTACGTATCCTGTTTTCTCAAATGCGAATGGCAGTCCTAGGATACCAGAACCTATAAATGACTTGAACAAGTTTATTCCTGCTTATAAATTTGTTGATTTGTTACTCTTATTTGTCTTATACACGTTCTTAACTAATTCTTCTTATTTTTAATTTTCACTACATTCTGTTTTCATAGATTCATTTACTACATCATATTTCTTTTCGTTCATTAATTTTTCATTCAAATTTTCCTCCCCTTATCCTAATTAAGTTTACATTTCTATTTATTATATTTACAAAACACCTTGTTAAATAATTTATTCATTATTATTTTCATTATCATTATTATTCATTTTTGTTAAAAATATATTATTAATTTATTTTATTTATTTTTAAAATTTTATTTTAATTTACAAATTTAAATATTATTAATTAATTACGTTATTTATATCTCTTATATAACTAATTTATAATAATTAAGTTTAAAAATAATATAGATCTTAAATGAATAACAATTAAAAATTTGATTGTTAAAATTATATAGATTATTATGGATAATAAGATTTTAAAGAATTAAATGGTTTATTTATACCTAAATAAGTTTTATAAATATAGCATTAATGTAAAACTTATTATTTTACTTTTAGAAAATTACATATAAAACGGATAAATTTTAAAAAAATCTTAAAGAAAAATATTCTATAAATGTTAATTTTTGCCATTTGAAATTGAACTTATATAATAACTTAGAGAATTAATTTAAAAAAATAATATTAAAATTCCTAAAGATTGGGAAAGTGATTCAGAAATTTTAAAATTTGTTTATACTGGAAAATGTGAAAATTTAGAACAGAGTTTAAAAGTAAAACATAATAATAATTAAATTAATTAAAACATAAATTTAAAAATATTTAAACTTTTTTAGGTTCTAAAAAAAAGTTTAGAATGGAGATCAACTAAAGAAATGCATTTTTTAACTGACAGTGCATTGGAATTATTAGTAAATATATTTATTAAAATTTAAAGAAAAAAGGAGTTGTTTATTAATTGGGAAGAGACAAATAATTAAGGCCATTAATAATAATCAATTTTGATAAAATAGATTTTAAAGTAAATTAATTCTATATTTTAAAATTATTTATGAGATATTTATTTTTAATTATTATTATGTATATAATTTTTTTAATTTAATTCGATAATAAAAATATTTCTTAAATTTATTAATGATACTAAATAAAATTTTTAAATAATATTTTAGAAAGCATATGAATTTGATTGTTGTTTATGTTATACTTTATCTGCAGCTAAAAAGAAATTATTTTATGAAGGGCATGTTGAAAATTTTATTATAATAATAGATGTAAATGGTAGAGGAATATTTGATTTACCATTAAAGATTTTATCAAGAATAATAGAATTATCAATGATAAATTTCAAATGTACTTTACATAAATTATTCTTGTTAAATCCTTCAACAAGTCTGAATGCATCTTGGAGCGTGATTAAGTAATTAATGGATAACGATACAAATGAAAAAATAAATATTCTTAACAAAAAAAATTTTTACAAGATGCACGAAACAATTGATTAAGACTAAATGGAATTAAGATACGGAGGAACATATCCTAACATAAAAGATGGGGAATATTATCCTTTTTAAAATACTTATTCTCATTTAGAATCTGTTGAATAACATTTATTAATTCTAAATTAATAAAACTAAAATTTAAATTAAATCTAAAATTAAACAAATCAATAAAATAATAATACATAAAAATAAACTATATTTTAATAACCTAATCCTTAATATTAAATTGATAATATTATTAATTCTGATAATAAAATCAATTTTAAAAATTTATAGTCAAACAAATAAAATATTCATTAAAATTAATAGGAAAATTTAAGTGGAAAAAATAACAGTTCATCTTAAAATATCAAATAATTAATTAATTTTACAACAAATGACTAGACAATATAAGATTTTTAAAGTATAATAAAATTGATATTTTTTAGTTAATAGCAACGAATTTTTATCATAAAATAAAGAAATATTGCAATTTAATTTAGTGAAAAGATCAATAGTTGGAAAATTTATTAATTATATAGAATAAAAATCATCAAAGATTTTACATTAATGATAATAAATTAAAGGGAAAATTAAATATATTTATATATATATTATATTTAAATATAAAAATAATAATAATAATAATAATAATAATGATAATATTAAATTATAGTAAGTATAAAATAGATAAAGATGTAAAAAAAAAAACAATTTTTCATACTGGAAAATGATAAAATAAAATTGGTTCCTTATTTAAAAGAATATGTATTTAAATACAACAAATGGATGTAAGATGATAAATTATTATTTGAAACATCAAGTGAAAGATTAACATTAGAAGAAGAACTAGAAAATTAAGAAAGTTGGTGCATGGATGAAAAAAAGTACACATTTATAATTCTGGAGAAGAACCGAGAGGAAGATGATGAAAATGTAAAGAGTTTGAAGATAAATAATAATTGCATGATGTGTGGTGATATAAATGTGTTTTTTAGTGATTAACTAGAGAAACATGAAGCAGAATTGACAATAATGATAGCCGAAGAGTCGAGTCGACATAAAGGGATAGCATCCTAGGCCATTGATATAATGATGCACTTCATCAACTCACTTTATCACAAACACACTTTCATCGTCAAAATATCTACAAACAATCTCCCTTCACTTTCTCTATTCCGTAAACTCAACTTCACTCTTATCAAAGAAGTCCCTTTCTTTCAAGAACTACATTTCTAATTATCCATTAAGGATCTACCCTCACCTTCTTATTCATAGACACTCATACAAATTCCATATAATTAATCGTGATATTTAGTAAGTTTTCATATATTATTACTATCATTTTATTTCATTTTCTTTAACTATTTAATTATTTTTTTCTTTCTTATCGTTGTTTAAATCATTTTATAATTCTAATTTTTATTTCATGATTAATTCTGATTATTATTAATTGATTAATTCTAATTCCTTAATCCTTTATTATAATGTAAATATCTCCTAATTCTATTGAGTAAATTGTTCCTTTATTACTCTTCTTTCCTCATCGATCTATCCATAAATTATATTAAAATTATCTTCAACTGTTTAGGATTGATATATTTTATAAGGATCCTAAGTTTGCTGTAGGTGGCTCAAAAAATATTCTTTCCATAATCTTAATGATTTAGGATGAGTATCAGGTATTAATTAGGCAGTATCTATTTTTTGTTGATTCATATAGAAATGGTTTTTATATTTATAGTCGTGTTCCATTAGATAACTCCAAATTGAAACTGTGTTATTAAATAAATCATGCTCTTTAATTTCCTTAGTTAAATATGATAATATAAATAATAATATTGTAATATTTATGTTTTAAGTATGCATGTTCGTAATTATTTATGTATTTATGATAAATATATACCTGATAATTGTCAGAAAGAAAAGTGCCGAAGTAACAAGTGAAGAGATTGTGTGCAAGGTCAGTAAGTAAATGATAGTTAAACTCGAAACTAAGAGGATACTGATGCATTAATTGATGGACACAATCCAGGAATTGGATGAAAATAGGACTAAATTGTGTTTCGTCCTTGTTTTTCTAATGATGTCCACTTCTCTCTGCGAACTTATGTCCAAAGTACACCCACTCCTTTTCTACTAGAATCATGAAACCCTTCATAGTACGGAAGTAAGGGTCAATTAATAGTTGAGTTAGAGCGCATAATTATGTCGTCCTATCCCAACCATCTGAACAGTGTATTAAGCAATTTATACCATTCTATTTTATAATCATATATCACTCTTAATTTATTCTTTATTATTTTATCAATCATATTATTATATCATTTTATCTTATATTTAAATTTTACCTTCATTGAGTTGCTGATGTGAATGGCTCCATCTAAAATGGCAGTTATCATTTCAAAGTATCCAGTTTCATCTAATGCTTTAAACCAACCCACTTTGAATAGATTCTTAATGTTATCTTATAAACATAAAACCCTCATCTTCTTGTAACATTCATTTACTTTCTTAATATTATGTATATCCAGCCATTAAATTTCACAATTCTTATAAAACTAGATATTTTCAAAACCTTTACCGTTTATTCTATTAACCATGGCATTCAGATAAGGCCTAG
>Ga0315908_10001069_pt1 | contig 21166 bp, 22 predicted proteins | sample LakEriMetagenome_12_FD_203520 | JGI IMG/M metagenome (GOLD analysis project Ga0315908, IMG submission 203520) | Freshwater fungal communities from buoy surface, Lake Erie, Ohio, United States - Buoy 4 MA124 | ecosystem: Environmental > Aquatic > Freshwater > Lake > Lake biofilm | place: USA... | reverse complement strand
ACGTATCTTGATCCAACCAGCATGGACGATACCTTAAACTTGTCACTTGGTAAAGATCCGAACATTGTGGTTAAGCGTACCTTGCTGAAACAAAAATCAAAAGATAAAGTAGTTCAAGATAAGCGTGAGCGTACCTTCTCATACCAAATCGAAGTGCAAAACAATAAATCTTCGGCGATTCAATTAATTATCCAAGATCAAGTGCCTATGACAACCAATAATGACATAACGATTGAATTATTGGAGAAAGACTTCGCTCGAGAGCTTCCAGGAAACGGAATTCTTGAATGGGAGTATAAGTTGAAACCTGGAGAGAATAAGAAACTTGAGTTCTCCTACAAGGTAAAACACCCAAAAGATCAACAAGTCGATTTATAAGAAACAAGGCTATCGGAAACGGTAGCCTTTTCTTTTTTATCTTTGTTTACAACAATTAATCCCTAACTCTTGTTAGAAATATTATGAAGCAATTTGAAATCCCTGCATTTTACCGTTCTCCGATTATTTCGAAGGTGAAGGCAAGAAGAAAATTGGATGATCCAAGAAAGCAAGATTTCAGTCCTACACGCTTACAGTTCTCAAAGGTAGAGTTCATCATTGCGCGGCATTTTGGTTTCTGTTATGGCGTGGAAAATGCCATTGAAAAAAGTTATAAAGCAATTCAAGAGCATCCGGACAAACGGATTTTCTTGTTGAGTCAAATGATCCATAATCCAGACGTTAATGACGATTTATTGGCGCAAGGCATTAAGTTTCTTCAAACACCTGCTGGAGAACAGCTGATTGCATTTTCGGAACTTACATCGAACGACATCGTTATTATACCAGCGTTTGGAACTACGGTAGCAATTGCCGAAGAAATCCGCGCCACTGGCGCAAACATTGATTCATACAATACGACCTGTCCTTTTGTTGAAAAAGTCTGGAATCGTTCCCAAAAACTTGGAGAAACCGACCACAGCATTATCATCCATGGTAAACATGACCATGAAGAGACCCGAGCTACATTTTCGCACAGCAACCAAAAGGCCGCTTCATTAGTAATAAAAGACATGATTGAAGCTGAATTTTTAGGGGAAGTGATGATGGGAAAGAAAACAGAAGACGAATTCTATAGCTACTTTGACGGCAAATACTCCCCTGGATTTTCACCCGCATTGCATCTAAACAAAATCGGTGTTGTTAATCAAACCACCATGTTGGCATCGGAAACTCAAGAAATTACAGATTATCTTCGTGGTGTGCTCATCCAAAAATACGGCGAAGCCGCGATAAAAACGCACATGGCCGATACAAGGGACACCTTGTGTTATGCAACGAATGATAATCAATCAAGTACCTATGCACTTGCTGAAACCTCACCGGATTTGGCAATTGTTGTAGGCGGATACAACAGCTCAAATACGACGCATTTAGTTGAAATCCTTGAAAAGACCATACCAACCTTCTTTATTAAAGGAGCAGACGAACTGCTAAGTAATAACAAGGTTCGATCATTCAACATTCATAATAAAACGATCGAGGAACAACCATTTTTACCGAACAATTATCCACTGAAAATTGCAATTACTTCTGGTGCCTCTTGTCCGGACGCCATTGTGGATCGTGTTATGATGAAGATATTGGACCTTATGGAAGAACCTTGCACCATTGAAGAGGCCATGCAACGCGCAACATTTTAACGATACAACGAATGAAAATATATACCAAAACAGGCGATGACGGTACCACGGGATTAATAGGCGGTGTCCGTGTAAAAAAATCAGATGCACAAATTGAAGCATATGGTACAGTGGATGAACTTAATTCGCACCTGGGCTTATTGAGGGATAGTTTCCTGAATTCAGCAACCCAAGAACAATTAATCATCATTCAAAATCAATTATTTGTTATTGGTTCTCATTTGGCAACCGCAGAAAAGGGCACCAAGATGGCCTTACCGGAACTTGAATCTGATGCAATCGAACAATTAGAAGCTTGGATGGATAATATGGATTCTAACTTAAAGGCCTTGCAACATTTTATCTTACCAGGAGGTCATACGATAAGTTCCTATGCTCAAATCGCCCGCTGTGTTTGCCGAAGGGCGGAACGGAGAATTGTTGAAATGGATGAAGACATTCACCGTTTTACTCAAGAGATAAAATATATTAATCGATTAAGCGACTACCTTTTTATACTTGCTCGATTTATTTTACAAGAATTTGGAAAAGAGGAAGTTAAGTGGGAACCAAAGCGATAAAACACCGATTTGGATTAAATAATCATCAAAATATTCATTTTCATTTGGTAGATATAAAATAAAATTTACTTTTGCCGAAAATAACACGTACTAAAACATAGAATAAATGTATTGGACCTTAGAATTAGCCTCATACTTAGAAGACGCCCCGTGGCCAGCATCAAAAGATGAATTAATTGATTTTGCCATTCGTACTGGAGCGCCTTTGGAAGTAGTCGAAAATCTTCAATTATTAGAAGATGAAGGTGATGTTTATGAGAACATCGAAGAAATCTGGCCGGATTATCCATCTCGAGAGGACTTTCTGTTCAACGAGGACGAATATTAACGTCTGCTTATGATTTCACGCCTACTACTGACTTGCGTTTTACTAATAAATGCAAGTGTATTGTTGGCTGCCCAACAAAACGACTCAATTCCACGGATTAAATCCTTAAAAATTGATTCCGTGGTGGTCATGCAAGTCCCAATTGAACAAGATCAGGTGGCCAATTGGATGAATGGTTCTGTTTATGCTACCTTGGTGGCTTCCAGAAATAAGCTATCGAAATTTCAATCGAAGCACTTGTTAAAATCTTTGTCGAATCCGCGATCTTTTTCTAGTTCAGATCAACCCTGCGCTAATGGGACACAAGCCATTTGTTTTTATACGTCACATTATACCAGTGTATTGGTGTTGTACAACAATTCATCCGGACTTATCAAGATTGCGTGTTATGCTCCAATTGAAGGGTTCAAGCATGAAATTACTCCCTCTAATCCCTATTTGTACGAGTTTAAACTAAATACAAAGGCTAGAAAAAAACTAAAGAAACTCCTTTAGTCTTTTTCAAATGAGCCCGAACCAATTATTAGTTTGCGTATAGTGAACCCGTGGAATTTCCATGACATGAATTACACGCACCTGTAGAAAGCGCACTTCCCATATACATTGTTCCAGTAGCGTTCTTTATCGCCGGATAAAGTCCTGTAACTGACATTGCTTCGGTTGAGTAAAAATTTCCTTTGGAATCAATTTGTACGGTATACTTTAAGGTACCTCCTCCGTTGGGCAGCGTATAAAACTCAACTTGTCCACTGGTTGCAGGAGCCGTCAGGAGGTTATCCTTAACTGAACCGGCCACATTAAAACACCCCTCACCTTCTCCACCTGACTGATGACATTGCATGCAGTTATTCCCAAAGTTGTGACTTTTACTGCCATTGCTCTGGCTCACATTATATTCATCACAGGCGCCTTCCTTTTCGCACGAAACAATTACTACTGCACATACCATGGATAGTAGAACAACAGATAGGATACGTTTCATAGAAGTATGTATTAATTCGTTTGGTTAAAATCCTTAAAATTCGGAACTAAAAAGAAATTGAGAAGTTCAACCAAATTTAGGAAATATTAGAAACTTATCTTAATCAATTTCATATCTTAGTGCAAATTTATCGCACATGAAACTGCTTATTCTACCCCTACTTTTCGTTGCTTTGATTAGTTACGCCCAGAAAGAAAATTCAACACAATGCGGTAAACGCGATGGTTTTAACAATCACACGCTTAAAAGCAATAGCCTCAGTGTTTCTCAAATTGCGATTACAGAACGCTATGATGTCAGCTACTACAAGCTCGATCTAAACATGACCAATACCACAACGACACTTTCAGGTTATGCAGAAATGAAGGCTACCGCTATAGTTCCCATGGACACCATACTTTATGAATTATTTTCAACCCTCACCATTTCTTCGGTAAGTTTAAATGGAGTAAATGTACCGTTTGTTAGATCCAATTCAGCGGTAAAGATTGGAGTTAATTATCCAGCGGGTACTGTATTTACAGTCCGAACCAATTATAACGGCACCCCGCCAACTGCGCAAACGAATCCTTTAGGTGGAAGTGGCATGTCTAATGCAACCTCGCCTTCGTGGGGAAATGAAGTAGTTTGGTCCTTATCAGAGCCCTTTTGCGCATACGAATGGTGGCCTTGTAAGCAAAGTTTAACCGATAAAGCGGATTCATGCGACGTGAACATCACGGTTCCAAATGCGTGTAAAGCAGGATCGAATGGAAAACTAATGCAAGTTGTTAATTTAGGCAACGGAACCAGCCGTTATGAATGGAAGCATCGGTATTCAATTGATTACTATTTAATTTCTGTAGCGGTAGCCGAATATGTAGAGTATAATGTATTAGCCAATCCGGTTGGTGCCCCTGCCCCTATTCTAATTCAAAACTATATCTATAATAACCCTCAAACCCTTCCGAATTTTCAGGCTGACATTGATGAAACTGTAGATTTTATGGAATTATTCTATGAATTATATGGACCATATCCGTTTGAAAATGAAAAATATGGCCATTGTATGGCTCCATTTTCCGGAGGAATGGAACATCAAACCATGACTACCCAAGGTTTTTTCAATCCTGCGCTAACCGCCCACGAACTTGGCCATCAATGGTGGGGAGATTACGTAACCTGCGCTTCATGGTGCGACATTTGGGTAAACGAAGGCTTTGCCTCGTATAGCGAACAATTGATGTTGGAAAATCTATACCCTGGACAAGAAGTTCAAAACATGGCCGATGTGCATACCAACGTGATGTCTCAAGCTGGCGGAAGTGTGTGGGTGCTGGACAGTTTAAATGAAAATAGAATATTCAGTGGACGATTAACATACGATAAAGGGGCAGCCATTGTTCATAGCATGCGCTACATCATGAACAATGATAGCTTGTTTTTTGAAACACTTCAAAACTTTTTAATGAGTAAAGCATATTCAACAGCCTTCGGAATTGATGTGCGAGATGCCTTTGCACAAGCTTCAGGTCTTGACTATACTCCATTCTTTGACGAATGGTATTTCGGTGAGGGATTTCCTACCTATTCTGTTGAATGGAAACAAGTTGGGGCTGATGCGCTTATTAAGATTTCTCACACAAGCTCAATGCCTAATGTTACCACTACCTTTACCAATCCGATTGATTTGAAGTTCACCCGTCCTGGAAACTCAGACACTACGATTCGTTTTAATATCACATCAAACGCAAACACTTTCCAAATTTCGGGAATCGGTACAATCAACAATTCCATTGTAATTGACCCGAGCAATTGGATTGTGAATCAAAATGGAACCATCGTAATGAATGAATTACTTGATCTTACTTCATTGACTACTGAACAAGGAATTACCCTCTACCCAAATCCAAGCACGGATGAAATTCGGATACAGCAGTTAGTTAGTCCAGCAACGTATACCATTTATGACATGTTCGGAAAAATCCAACAAAAGGGAACTACAGCTAACAATCAAACCATTTCGCTTAAATCACTTATGGCTGGATCCTATTTGATGCTCATCGATACGGACGGAAAACAACTGAAAAAATCGTTTGTAAAACGATAAGAATTTCTAGTTAAGACGATTAACAAGTAAGGTTCGAGCGCAGATGATATCCTCATGCAGGTAACGGTCGGTTGCCATAAATGAAATTTCAGAACGTAATTGCTTGTACAAGGCATCGACCTCATTCGTTAATTCCCAACCTTCCCTGAACCCATAGGCTTGCGCTGCAGTTAACCACTCCATGGCTGCTACAGAAATCACATTATCAAGCACTCGGAATAGTTTAGTAGCTGCATTTGCCCCCATACTCACATGATCTTCTTGTCCGTTACTGGAATCAATCGTATCCACACTAGCAGGAGTGCATAACTGTTTGTTTTGACTCACAATGGAAGCAGCGGCATATTGAACGATCATGAACCCAGAATTCAAGCCGGCGTGCTTTACCAAAAATGGCGGTAAATCGCGCGTTCCTGAAATCAACTTGTAGATTCTACGTTCCGAAATTGAGCCCAATTCAGCAAGAGCGATGGCTAGAAAATCCATAGCCAAGGCCAAGGGTTGTCCGTGAAAATTACCTGCCGAAACAATTTGATCTTCCTCGGGAAACAAGGTAGGATTGTCTGTCACTGCATTCAATTCATTCTCAAAGGTCGTTTTGACAAAATTCAAGGTATCCAAGGATGCCCCATGAACCTGAGGAATACACCTGAAAGAATAAGGGTCTTGTACATGATTTTTTATGCGTGCTGAGTAATTCAATAACCCGCGCATTGTCGTAGCTACCTCAATCTGTCCGTGTTGCTTCCGTAGTTCATTAACATTCGCCTGAAAAGGTTCATGTCTGCCGTCATAGGCTTCTAAAGACAAGGCTGCAATCTTAAGCCCTTCCTTAAGTAAGGTATGTCCGGTACTTACTGCATACGTCCCATAGGCATTCATAAATTGTGTTCCATTCAACAAGGCCAAGCCTTCCTTCGCTTGCAGTGTTATTGGCTCAAGACCATAATTAGCATGGAGTTTATTTCCTGGTATGCGCTCTCCGTTTACCTGCACCTCTCCTTCTCCAATGAGTGGCAAACAGAGATGAGCCAAGGGTGCCAAATCACCAGAAGCACCAAGACTTCCTTGCTCATAAACCACAGGAATCAGGTTGTTGTTATACAGGAACAAAAGGCGTTCAACCGTTGCAAGTTGTACCCCGGAGAATCCTTTTGACAGTGCAATTGCTTTTAGTAAAAGCATCCGATTTACAAGGTGTGTAGGAACCTCAGCACCGACACCGCAGGCATGAGAACGGATTAAATTCACTTGAAGTTGATTCAAATCTTCCGTTGAAATAACGGTATTACAGAGCGAGCCAAACCCGGTATTTATTCCATAATAAATTGCGCCCTCCTCCTTAACCTTTGCTTGTAAAAAAGAAAAGCCCGTTTCGATGGCTAACTTAGCTTGAGGACCGAGGACAACTTCTGTCGAATTTTTCAATACACGTTCCAATTCTTCCAGAGAAACCCATTGATTATTCAATACAAATTGAGTCATTATTTTTGGGTAAAGGTTGCAAAATCTTTCGCGAAATAGGTCAGAATTCCATCTGCTCCAGCCCTGCGCATACTCATTAAAATTTCAGAGACAATGGCCTCATAATTGATCCATCCTTTTTCTGCGGCAGCATATACCATGGCGCATTCACCACTCACATTATACGCAGTAATTGGAACCGTGCTATGTTCTTTAAGTAAGTGTATTACATCCAAATAAGACAAGGCAGGTTTAACCATGATAAAATCAGCCCCTTCTTCCATATCCAAAGATGCTTCTAGCAAGGCTTCCCGTTTATTTGCGGGATTCATTTGGTATGTTTTTTTATCTCCTGATTTCGGAGCAGAATTTAATGCATCTCTGAACGGACCATAAAAAGCACTTGCATACTTAGCGGAGTATGCCATGATGCTTGTATCGGTATACCCCTCTAAATCTAAGGCTTCACGGATATACCCTACACGTCCATCCATCATATCGCTTGGACCAATAATATCAATACCTGCTTGCGCTTGAGCGATGCTCATTTTAGCTAAAATTGGCAAGGTTTCATCGTTCAAAATCTTCCCATCCTGAACTAAACCATCGTGACCATCTGAAGAGTAAGGGTCCATGGCCACGTCACTCATTAGAATTGCCTCTGGAAATCGTTCTTTAATTGTACGGATTGCATGCAAATAGAAATTCTCTGAAGCGTAACTATACGTAGCTGTTTTGTCTTTTAAGTCATCCGAAACTGCTGGAAATAAAACGAATTTGTTTAAACCTAAGGACAACGAAGATTCAATTTCCTTTAACATTAAATCCAAGGACCATCGGTAATTTCTTGGCAACGAGGATATTTCCTCTTTGACTCCTGTTCCATCCGTGAGAAACATGGGATAAATCAAATGTTCTACGGATAAAAAGTTCTCTTGCACCATATCGCGTATGGCCGCATGCTTTCGGTTTCTTCTTGGTCTAATTAGCATTGGATTACATTAACATACCCCCGCAAACGTGGAGTGTTTGACCGGTAATATATGCAGACATGTCTGAAGCCAAGAAAACGGTAGCGTTCGCAACATCTTCTGGTTTCCCGCCTCTTTTTAAGGGAATGGCATTTCTCCATTGTTCTACCACAGCCGGATCAAGTACTTCCGTCATTTCTGTTTCAATGAAACCTGGTGCGATGGCGTTGCAGCGGATATTTCTAGACCCTAATTCGGCAGCAATCGATTTTGTAAAACCAATTAAACCAGCTTTAGAGGCCGCGTAATTTGCTTGTCCAGCATTACCTTTTACTCCAACCACGGAACTCATGTTAATAATCGATCCAGAACGCGCTTTAAGCATGGGTTTAATAACCGCTTTGGTTAAGTTGAATGCGGATTTAAGATTGGTATTGATTACTTCATCCCATTGCTCCTCAGTCATTCGCATCATCAGTGTATCGCGTGTGATTCCGGCATTATTTACAAGGACATCTACTGTTCCAAATTGTTCAACCACCTGATCTACTAATTCATGGGCTTGGTCAAAATTTGATGCGTCGGACTTAAACCCAACCGCCACGCCACCTTGTGCAGTCAATTCTGCTTCTAGCGCACGTGCTTTTTCATCTGAAGAAAGGTAAGTAAACGCCACTTTTGCACCGTGATTAACGCACATTTGTGCAATTGACTTTCCGATGCCTCTTGAGGCTCCGGTGATAATAACAACTTTATCTTTTAATAACATACTTATTTTTTTTTCAAAGATAATCAAAGTGTTACACATGCGGAGAATTTACAAAAGTTCCTACCTTTGATTATGATGGAAGAAGGACACACCTTTTGGTTTACGGGATTATCTGGCGCGGGAAAAACGACACTTTCTAAAGCGCTAACTCAAGAATTAACCCAAGCCGGAAAGAAGGTAGTTGTTTTGGATGGGGATGAACTGAGAAGTACTATCTCTATGGACCTTGGATTCACCGAGGATGACCGAATGGAACAAAATCGAAGGGCTGCAAATATAGCGAGGATACTAAACGAGCAAGGAATCCATGTGTTGGCTGCCCTTATTTCACCTACTCATGAAATTCAAACAATGATAAAACACGTCATTGGAATCAATCGATGCTTTTTGATCCATGTGGACTGCTCTATTGAAGGCTGTAAACAACGTGATGTCAAGCAGCTTTATTCAAATAACCATAAACAGAACGAGGGGAATTTCACGGGAATTCATCAGCCATATGAAGAGCCCATTAACCCATGGTTGAAAATAAATACAGAGGACAAACCTTTTGAACAGTGCAAGATTGAATTGCTTGAAGCCATTCATGCTACATTCAATCAATAATTCTATTTTTGTCGAATGAAATATTGGAATGCTAGTCGATGTAAAGAACTCCTTGAGAAAGGAACCGTTCTTGCCCTTGATATTCGTGAACCGTATGAATATCAGCATGTCAATTGTGGATTCAATAATGTCCCTATGGCAACCCTAATCGAGTTCCTTCAAGAAAAAGATCGAAGCACTCCCTTGGTATTGTTATGTCAATCAGGAAAAAGAGCCCAAGCTGCAGGGAATTTAATTGAAACCGAACTCGGTTTCTTGGAGGTAATAATTGTTGAACAGGGCATACAAGGATGGCAAAAGGAAGTTGACCCTTCGCTCAAACTCGATTAACATGATAGAAATTTTACAGCATCTTTTTGCCTTAGATATTACATGGTTTGTACAAGAATTTGGGACCGCAATATATATCATTCTTTTTCTTGTAATATTTATTGAAACAGGATTAGTTGCTTTCCCATTTTTACCCGGAGACTCCTTATTATTTACTGCAGGGTTATTTTGTAAAAGTGGACAACTCGACCTGATGCTTCTTCTTCCTTTATTGTTTATTGCAGCAATTCTCGGAGACAACATTAATTATTGGGTAGGAAGAAAAATTGGATTGAATGTATTCTCATTTTCCTTTCGAGGCAAACCCTTAGTAAAAAAAGAATACCTTGATAAAACCTCCTTGTTTTTTGAGAAACATGGAACTAAAGCAATCATTTTGGCGCGATTTGTTCCTTTTGTCCGAACGTTCGCACCGTTTGCTGCGGGGGTTGCCAAAATGAAATACAGAACATTTGTGAGCTATGACCTTTTAGGAGGTGCGCTTTGGGTGGGATCAATGATGATTGCAGGCTATTTATTAGGTGAAGTTAAATGGATTAGAGAACATGTAGACTTAATGGCAATTGCTATTGTTGTGATTTCAGTTAGCCCATTACTTATTTCCTGGTTGACAGGTCGTAAAAAAAACGGATGAGCCATGAAAAAGGCAATGACTATATTAAAATACAGCTCGTCACTTATCGGGCTTGTTATTATTTCTTTTTTTTTACTTTGCGTATTCCTTGCCTTAATCCCTGTTGAAAAGGAAATTACCAAAGCCCCAAGAAAAGTAACGATTTACTTTATGCAATCGGGTGTACATACCGACATCATTGTCCCGGTTCATCACAAAATACAACATTGGGACGCCTTGTTTCCATATGAAAACAACAAAGTTTACGATACCACCTTCCATTGGATTGGGCTTGGCATGGGCGATAAACGATTTTTTCTAACCACACCTAGTTTTAGCGATTTAACCTTTTCTACCGCCTTTCGTGGAGCGTTTGGCTTAAGTGGCGCAGCGATTCATGCGTATTACCATTACGAAATTCCAAGCGACCGACCGACAATTAAGCTAAGAATTACAGAAAAACAATACAAACGGCTTTGTACTTATATTAAACGGACCGTTAAATTCAAACATAATAAACCGGTATTGCTCCACTCCAACGTTAAAGGAACCACCTTCGACTACGACCGATATTATGACGCAAAAGGTGCATATAGCGTGTTAAACACGTGTAATTCTTGGGTAAATGAGGGCTTGAAGTCTGCGGGTCAACGCGGATGTTATTGGACTGCTTTTGCTGGAGGAATTTTCTACCAATATGGGAAATAAACTGCTATTTTTCCTGCTGTGTGCAACAATGTCAATCCATGCCCAGCAGCATATACTTGTATTTGCCAATGGTTACTTAGGTCCTAAAAAAGATAAGATACCGAGGGACAATGGGGTTACTGTAAAACCTCAAAGTTATTGGTATGGTTACGATGACACCATAAGAAATCGATTTTTGCCTGTAACGCCAGTTTATATCTCTGGACATCATCCGTTAAAAACATCCCCGCACCGAAGTAAATTCCGCTTTGCTTGTTCGTATGTTTTTACGCGTTTCGTCTGGTTCCGAAGTAAAAGAGGGTTTGGATTAAACACCAAGCCAAATCCGGAAGGATTTTTAACGCGCTATGAAAACGGGATAATCTGCGGAAGAAACTTTTTACAATTTGCAAAAGACTCCTTGAAATCAAATCCCCGCAACGATACATTAGACATTGTTTGCCACAGCATGGGGTATGCCTATATTCTTGGGTTTTTAACGCAAGTAGATTCTATTTACAACTTGGGGAAAATATTAATTATCGCTCCAGAAACTCCTGATTATATGGGCTACGATTGGAATAAATTCCAAGAAGTTTGGCAATACGGAAGTAATTTAGGTGAGCCAAAGGGCGACATTATTTGTTTGCAAGACGGCATTGCCCCACAAGGTCCTGTTAAGAATTTAGAACTGTTAAAGCCGGGCAAAGGAGGAAGAGTCTTTGTTCCAAAATATGCCAGCAGGGGATTTATTTTCAGTCACCATTTAAACTGGTTTGATTGGTTTTACACCATTCACCCGGGCAACTATGGATTTTTCACCCGTTAGCTTACACTTTTTTCTTAGTTTTGAACATGCAAAAAGACGTATCCCTTAAATCATTCAACACCTTTGGAATTGATGTACGCGCTGCATTATTTTCGTCGTTTTCAAGTGTAGAGGAATTAATTGACCTACTTCCTGCCATACGAAACACAGATACCTTAATTTCAGGGGGCGGAAGCAACATGTTGTTTACTAAAGACTTTGAAGGGCTGTTTGTTCGGAATTGCATCAAGGGGATAAAGGAAATCGAACGAACTGAGACTCATGTAATTCTTGAGGCGGGTGCTGGAGAAAATTGGCATGACTTCGTTATCTCTTGCGTTGATCAGGGCTATGGTGGTCTAGAAAATCTGAGTTTAATTCCAGGGTGTGTTGGCGCCTCACCCATGCAAAACATTGGTGCATATGGTGTTGAAATCAAAGATACCTTCACCTATCTAGATGCTGTAGAAATTGCAACAGGTAAGGTAAAAAGATTCACCTTAGCCGATTGTGCTTTTGGCTATCGAGAAAGTGTTTTCAAGCGTGAATTGAAAAATCAATATATTATTTGCAGCGTTGCTTTTACCTTATCGCTAAATCCAACATTAAATACATCTTACGGAGTAATTGAGGCAGAACTAAATGAAATGGGAATAACTACACCGAGCATCAAAGATGTTAGCAATGCAGTAATTCGCATTCGTCAATCAAAGCTACCTGACCCCAAGCAACTCGGGAATGCCGGCAGTTTCTTCAAAAACCCTGTGGTTTCTAACAAGGTTCTTCAAATAATCCAATCAAGCTATGAGCGTGTTCCCTCCTACCCGGCTAGAGATGGCCATGTAAAATTAGCTGCGGGTTGGTTAATTGAACAAGCAGGCTGGAAAGGTAAACGCTTTGGCAATGTAGGAGTTCATGAACTTCAAGCCTTGGTGTTAGTGAATTATGGTGGCGGGACAGGAAAAGAAATTTATGAGCTTTCACAGCGCATCATTGAAGATATCCAAGTAAAATTTGGTGTGAGCTTGGAGCGCGAAGTAAATATCTATTAGTCTTTTTTAAAGACGTCGTCTGAAATCCCTTTATTTACCAGATAATTTGAAAAGGTTAATACGATCGTACCTTTTTCGTTGTCTTTGTATTTCTTTTGCTTTTCCTTATTGCGAATATCTGAAGCTACACTCTTAGGCATCTTGAATTTTTTAATGTCCACCGTAAAGGTCATTTTATTGGGTAGGCCATACTTTTTATTCAGGTTATATTCATAATCTATGGAAACCGTGCCACTTGATTTGGTGGTTAGTACGGTTCTATAAATTAAATCCTCCGAGGTGGAGATATACACTTTCGCTAATATGATTTCACTGTTTTCATCGGTTGGTAGGATTGAGATCAAGCGTGTTTTATGCTCATTAATTGTTTTTGCCTCACCCAATACGGCACTATACTTTTTTTCATTGGATAGAAATCCAGTTAAATCGCTCATTCCTTGCTTAGGAAGGATGGCAATCCCCTTTGATTCCACTTTAAACTTATCTTTCTGTTTAAAATAGATTTTGGCTTTTGCAATGGGTACTTTAATAAATGGAATGGCCGCTTTAATTTGAACATCGGCTTGATAATCTTCAACGAGGTCGATTTTATCAATTACCCCTTTAAGGATTTCTTCTGCGGTTTGACCAAATCCAAGTACCCCTGAAAGGATAAAAACAAAAAGTAAAACTGATTTCATGAGGTAATATCTTTTTTATTAAATCGAATGAGGGTGATTCCAAGTAACACCGCAATGTGCGCCACTAAAATTAGTACCGATTCCCAAATTGCTGACGTAGGGTATGGATCTTCGAAAACACTTCGCCAAGCCGCCATGTGCGTAGTAAACATATAAGGTTTAATTACATCAAACACTGAAACATCTAAGGTTCCAATGATTGTAAATAAAATAATAACCGACATGGTGGAAACTATCGGTCCAACGCTATTCTTGGCAAAGGCAGAAAACGCAAGGGATAAGGTGGCAACGGTCCACAACGCAAGAAAGGCAATAAGAAGTGCCAAGCCAAAGCGCCACGCTAAATCGGCCTCTGGAATGATCAATAAGCCATTGGAATTCAACACAATCAAATCGCCGCTACCGAACATCCATTTCGCAACAAAAAGCGACAAAAAGCCCAACCAAACGGTCATAATCAAGGTGTAAATCGTTGCTGCTATCCATTTAGACAAAACAATACCTGTTCTTGAAATGGGTTTTGTCGCTAACATTCGGATCGTACCAGAAGCTTCTTCCCCAGAGAGTAAGTCGCCAGTGACTAGGGAAATTAATAAGGGAACATGCACGATCAACATCTGCATGATGATGAACGCAATTAAATTACCGTTTAAAATTTTCCCATTAAAACTTAAGGTCTGTTCAAAAGAAGCCGTAACAAAACCAATGTAGGACTTCCCATCTGCTTTCATGGCAAAAAGTACAATCAGGATTAATAGCGTTAATGCGCCTATTCCGATATAACTTCTAATTTTAGTAGCAATCTTGAGTAATTCGTTAATCGTATTTTTCCACAGCATCATTTCTCGGTCATTTTAATGAAAAAATCTTCTAAACTACGCTTAGGAATTACCGCTTTTACACCACAACCAGTCTCTACAAGTCGTTGAATCAATGGCTGGCGAATGTCCTCTTCCATTTCAATATGGTAGGTGCCTTTATAGACTAAACGTGCCGTAAGTGAAGTGAAATCACGTTGAATAGTTTCCTCAAAAACCGTTGGATTCGCTACGGAAATCTCTAAATTCATGCTTTGTTTTTCGAGCAATTCATGTACATCACCTTCTACAATGGTTCTCCCCTGATTTATGATTACCATGCGATTTGCAATGATTTCAATTTCAGACAATTGATGCGAAGAAAGGAGTACCGTTTTCTTCTGTTCATCTCGCAAGCGAAGAATTAAATTTCGAACCTCTATAATTCCTTGAGGATCCAAGCCTGTAGTTGGTTCATCAAGAATAATAACATCTGGATTGTGCAACAAGGTTTGAGCAATTCCCAAACGTTGCTTCATGCCGTGTGAAAAACCAGAAACTTTATCCCCTTCCCTTCCATTCAACCCAACAAAATCAATCATTTCTTGAATTTGACGTTTGGTAATGTCTTTCCCAGATATGCGGGCAAAAATTTCTAAGTTACGTTGCGCAGAAAGATATTTGTAAAAATCAGGTTTTTCAATAATACAACCAACCCGTGTTAACACTTCGGATCGATTTTGATTTAAGGATTTACCAAAAAACTTAATCTCCCCGTCCGTTGGACGTATAAGGGACAGTAAACAACGAATGGTTGTACTTTTTCCGGCACCGTTTGGACCTAAAAAGCCAAACACGTCTCCTTCATTTACATGAAAAGAAACATCTTTCACTGCGTGAAACGAACCAAAATTCTTAGCTAAATGGGAAACTTCAATTAGTGCCATATGCTCTTTAACAAGCCAAAGGTATAAAGGTTGCGCAGATGGGTGTGTCTTTTTAGTTACATTTGAAATAAAAATGAAATTTTTACTTATTTTCCTTGCAATACTTCCGTTGACTGTCAACGCTCAATCTTTTGTCAATCGCACGTATAGTCAACTCTATGATATTCAGGCTAAATCGGTGGTACAAATGGGCAATGGGTCGTATTTGGTAGTTGGAACACAAGGTTTTGCAAATGGATTTCTAAGTGTGCATGATGTAAACGGGCAATGTATACAAACAGCGTATCTGAGTCTAGGAGCACTTTCAAGTTTTTCAGAGTTTACGCAGCTTACCAAGATAAATGATACCCTAGCGATTATCGGTGGAAAAATATCCATCGCGGTGGGCCCTGCAGAAATTTGGCAAGGAATTTCAATTGCCATTAATCAACATGGTCAAATTCTTTGGTCGACAATAAGCAGTATAACGGATCCAGGAGCTGATGCCACGGTGCGGGATATTGAACGATTGAATGACAGTACGATGCTTGTGCTTACATCAAGTATTGGTAACGCAAGCAATGCCTTGAGTGAAGTTGATCTATACGGTAATGTGCATTGGACCAAAGCATATGATTTAAACGCAGATGGTTTTCAATTGAACGACTTGTGCATCGCAGAATCGAGCATTTACGCCTGTGGTCACCAGTTTGCCTTAGGTACATTTTCCGGAGTTATTTTGAAGTTAGATTCCGTAGGAAATGTAATCGAAGGAAATAAATACGACCATGTATCTCAGCCTGATTTCATTCAGGCAATCGCCCAACATCAGGGACTAATCTTAGCCAACAGAGGTCATGCGATGAATAGTATGGATCTTATAAAGGTAGATTACAGCGGGAATATTATGGAACAGAAAACTTTTCAAAACGGTATGGGTATGGGCATGCCTGAAGAACAATCGTCAAAGCCATTACAAGTTATCGATAGCGTAAGCTGTTGGTATTGGCAGGGAGGTGATTTTGGATCCTATGCAAATAAAATATCAACCCCCAATTTATTGCCGATACAAACGCTGATGCACATGGGGAACATACAGCGCATGATTGAACAAGACACGCTCGTTTACATGTTATCAAGTGGTCCGCTATACGGAATAAAAAAGCAAGTCATTATGCAAAAACACTATGCCTTATCGGCGGTAGATTCTATCGATCAGTTCTTTGCTTACTGTACCTATCCGAGTAATGAAAACCCGTTGATTGAACTTTCCCCAAGTAGAACAAGTTTTACCCCCTTGGTGAGTTCAGGAGCCACTCCCAGCCCTTGGTTTTATCCATTCGTTTCAAACCAAGCTTGGACAAATGAGCCATTTTGCGTGGAAATGTTGGGAGGATTGGACGAAGAAAACCTGAAGTTCGGACCAAATCCGTGTCATGAGTCAATAATAATTGATGCTAAACCGAATATTTACTATTACATAGCTGATAATTTAGGAAAAGAAATTCAATCGGGAAATACGGATGCACTGGGTCGTGTGGAAACTTCAGGGTTAAAAAATGGAAGCTATTTTATCACCATTAATCAACAATCTATTCGAATTGTAGTAGCTCATCCGTAATAAATGGCATTTATATCTTTTTAAAGCCCGCAACAAATTATACTGAATACATTTTTCCAACCACACTTTTATATCATGGACAAAACATTTTGGAATGAACGCTTTGGTGAACCAGGCTTCATGTATGGAGATCAACCAAACGATTTTTTAAGAGCAACATCTTCCTCCCTTAAACCGGGGGGAAGAATTTTGTGCTTAGCTGAAGGAGAAGGAAGGAATGCCGTTTATCTTGCCACTCAAGGCTTTGATGTAACATGCGTTGATTTTTCGGAATCCGGTTTAAAGAAAACAGAACAATTATCAGAAAGTCATGGGGTTTCAGTTTGTACCGTATGTGCAGACCTCAGTCAGTATGAAATTGAACACGAAGCGTGGGATGGAATTGTGATGATTTTCGGCCATTTTAACGAGAGCTTAAGAGCATCATTGTACAAACGTATTAGTGCCGGTTTAAAACCTGGGGGAACACTTCTAATGGAAGTATATACGAAAGACCAATTATCCTATGGAACGGGTGGGCCGAAATCAATTGAATATCTATATGACAAGCAAGAATTAGAAGCTGCTTTTTCTGAATTCAGTTCCGTTTCCATTCAAGAGATTATTAGAGAAATTAATGAAGGTGAATTTCATAAGGGAATGTCATCGACTCTGCAAGTCAACGCTACAAAATAATGAATATAAAAAACCACACCTTTATTGTCACCGGCGCAGGTAGCGGAATGGGCAAAGAACTCTCCTACCAAATCGTGCAGAAGGGCGGATTTGTTATTGGAATTGACCGGAATCAAGAAACACTATCTCAAACGAATGAATATTTGCGTGAATTTGGGGGGTTAAAAGCAAGCTATGTATTGGATATAGCAAACGCTGCAGCAATAAAAACACTGTGTGAAGACCTAATAACTACCCACAAAACCATTGATGGGGTCTTCAATAATGCGGGAATTATTCAGCCCTTCATACCGTTCAATGAACTGGATGAGCAAGCCATCCGGCATGTAATGGATGTGAATTTCTTCGGATTGGTGTTACTTACTAAAGCCCTACTTCCTACCCTGTTGAGCAGACCTGAAGCACACATTGTGAACACCTCGAGTATGGGTGGTTTTTTACCTGTTCCTGGTCAGACAATCTATGGCGCTTCTAAAGCTGCCGTTAAGCTCTTTACCGAAGGATTATTTGCCGAATTAACCGATACAAAAGTCCATGTTACCCTTATTTTACCTGGGGCAATAGAAACGAATATCACCAGCAATTCAGGGATTGAAATTCCTTCTTCTGTCGACGGAAAAAGCTATAAAATGCTTTCAGCAATGGATGCCGCAACCCAAATCATAAAAGCCGTAGAACGCAACAAATATCATGCGTATATTGGACGGGATGCTTGGTTTATGAATATACTTACACGCCTTAATCCGCTCTATGCAAATCGAATGATTTCTAAACAAATGAAATCGCTTTTGAAAAATTAATCAGGGAATTCCTTAAAAACTCTTGGAAATTGTTAAACAATTAGTACTTTTGCCGCGGAGAGTTGGCAGAGTGGTCGATTGCGGCGGTCTTGAAAACCGTTGAACCGCGAGGTTCCGGGGGTTCGAATCCCTCACTCTCCGCCAAAACAAATTAAAAGCTAGCCGAAAGGCTGGCTTTTTTTATTACCAGTAGCGATCATTGCTTGCAATGGTGAGCAAAATGGTAATAAAAAAAGGTAAGGATGCTTGCATCGTTGCTTTTAATTTGTTTTGAAGCATCACCCACAAGGGTTCATGCGTTCAACGTCGCTTCGCTATTTTGAACTATACCTTGGCGCATAATCCCAATAACTAACAGATTTATAGCACGCTTTTAGCACGTTGGTAAAGCTCGCTTTGACAACGGAAAAAAAGCAAAAAAGAAAGGTTGCGACTTAGGAGCAAGCTTGCTTTTAATTTGTTTTGAAGCATCACCCTTAAGGGTTCACGAGTTCAACATCGCTACGCTATGATGAACATTGCAACAGCGAGTACTCCCTTAACAAAAACACATATCAATTACAAGAATTACAAGACCTCGGATAGCATATCCAAGGTAACTGAATGGTTTTGAAGCATCTCCCCAAAAGGGTTCATGCGTTCAACGTCGCTTCGCTATGTTGAATTAAACCTTGGGGTATAGGCTTGTTCGTCTCTATGCGATTTTGTACCTTTAACCCATGAATACGCCCCTCGCAGAACGCATGCGCCCGCTCCAACTCGATGACTATATCGGGCAGGTTCATTTGCTGGGTCCGGATGCCCCCTTGCGTAAATCCATCGATGCTGGCGTGCTTCCATCCATGATTTTTTGGGGACCGCCAGGTGTTGGTAAAACGACCCTTGCGAATTTAATTGCTACCCACTTAAAAAGACCATTTTATAAACTTTCGGCGATTTCTTCAGGCGTTAAAGAAGTCCGTGAAGTGATTCAGCAAGCGGAAAAAGGAGGAATGTTTCAACAAGGTGGTGCGGTGTTATTTATCGATGAAATTCATCGCTTTTCAAAAGCACAGCAAGATTCCTTGCTCGGAGCAGTTGAAAAAGGAACGGTTACGCTGATGGGTGCCACCACAGAAAATCCATCGTTCGAAGTGATTGCTGCCCTACTCTCCCGCTGTCAGGTTTATACCTTACAAAGTCACAACAAAGTAGATTTAGAATTGCTCTTAACTCGAGCCTTAAGCAAAGATTCTTGGTTGAAGTCCAGGGATATAACGTTACAAGAAACGGAAGCCTTACTGGCTATTTCTGGTGGTGATGCACGAAAATTACTCAATGTATTTGAACTTTTAGTCGGAAGTGCGCCCGCTAATCAACCCTTAATCATCACGAATGAGTACGTGTTTGCCAATGCGCAACAAAGCCTGTCAAGGTATGATAAAGACGGCGAACAGCATTACGATATTATTTCGGCATTTATTAAGTCGGTTCGCGGCAGTGACCCCAACGCTGCAGTGTATTGGTTAGCGCGAATGATTGCGGGTGGAGAGGATCCCAAATTCATTGCTCGTCGCCTCTTAATTATCGCTTCCGAAGATATTGGATTGGCTAATCCAAATGCCTTATTAATCGCAAACACCACCTTTGACAGCGTATCAAAATTAGGTTGGCCCGAATCACGCATCGTGCTCTCCCAGTGTACGATTTATCTAGCCTCATCGCCCAAAGGAAATGCCGCCTATCAAGCCATTAATCGAGCGCAAGAACTGGTAGCTAAAACCGGAGATTTACCGGTACCCCTTCCCCTACGCAATTCCCCCACGGCGTTAATGGAAGAATTAGGATATGGCGAAGGCTATTTATATGCCCACGATTTCCCAGGGAATTTTGTAGTCCAAGAATTTCTACCTGATGCTATCGCTGGAAGTAATTTCTTTAAAGCGGGAAGCAGCGCAAAAGAACAAGAAATTGCGAAGCAACTCTACCAATTATGGAACGATAAATACGGTGCGAATGAATAGGCTTCTCTACTCCCTCATCGTATTTCCTTTCTCTTTATTGCCCCTTAAGGGTTTAATGGTACTACGACCACTTTTATTTGTCGTATTATATCAATTAGTTGGCTATCGAAAAAAGGTGGTGCTTTTGAATCTTACGCTTAGTTTTCCGAGTGATACACCAGCACAAATCAAAGAAAAAGCCAAGGCCTTTTATTGGCATCTCAGTACGGTCTTTATTGAGGCCGTTAAAAACCTAAGTTTTTCGGCTGATGCCTTACGGTCAAGAATTACCTACACGAATCCAGCATTAATTCATGAATTGCACGCAAAGGGAAGGAATATTCTCTTGGTTGGCGGGCATTATGGAAATTGGGAATGGCTCATCACTTCCTTAGGGATTCATTTTCCGTCGCATGTATTTGGTCTTGGCATGCCCCTTTCTGCTTCGTTCTGGCAACAAAAACTCACCGAACGCCGCGAGCGATTTGGCTTGAAAGTAATTCACAGTAAAAACTACAGGGAGCATTTACTCAATAAAAAAAATCAGCCATTTATTTTGTTAATGTTAGCCGATCAGAGTCCGGGCGACTCTAACAAAAGTTATTGGATGGAATTCCTTAATCAACCAAGCGCCATACCTTTTGGTACCGAAGCCTTAGCGAATGAAACCGATGCCGCAGTCGTCTTTCTGAATCTGTCGATAAGCAGTCCAGGATTTTATTCCTTGACCTTTAAACTCTTAAC
>Ga0315908_10001068_pt1 | contig 21184 bp, 24 predicted proteins | sample LakEriMetagenome_12_FD_203520 | JGI IMG/M metagenome (GOLD analysis project Ga0315908, IMG submission 203520) | Freshwater fungal communities from buoy surface, Lake Erie, Ohio, United States - Buoy 4 MA124 | ecosystem: Environmental > Aquatic > Freshwater > Lake > Lake biofilm | place: USA... | reverse complement strand
GCCGCCCCAGCCGCTGTAGTTGCTGAGGTTTCGGCCCCAGCCCCAGCAGAGCTCGAGCCGGAACCCGCCGGCCGTACCCGGCGCCGCCGTTCAGCCGCTGTAGCGGGCTGATCGGCCCCAGCACCAGCTCAGCGGATCACCACTCGCAGCAGCCCCTTGGAGAGTTCGGCGAACTCCTCGGGGCTAGGTCCGCCGACTTGCTTGGCAAAACGCCCTTCTGGCTCAACCAGGCTCTCTTTGCTCACGGCGACGTCCAGCTCTTGAGCAGTCGCCGCATCTGCCTGGGCCACCTCGATCAGCTCTGGCTCATCGACCACTTCAACTACCAGATTCGGCACCTGCGCCGGCACGGGCACCTGAACCTCCGCCGCCTCGATGCCTCCAAGTTGCTCCATCCAGGGCATGGCCGAGCCAGCGCTGGTAATTACTGTTCCCGCCGCTACTGGCTCATTGCCGAAGGGGAAGGCTTGGCCTCCAGTGCTTGGCGCATTCGTGGCTTGCTCCGGTGCAACTTCCAGTTGTGCTGCCTGGCTGGCGCATCGCTCCAGCCCCTGGTCGGCGATATCCCGCAGTACGGGTTCTTGCGTGGCTGCTCGAACCCGGCTGTAAAAACCGGTTGCTGTAGTTCTGTCTTGGTAGCCGTAGAGGTAGGTGTGGCCTAGTAACAGCTGCAGTCTTTGGCGCAGGGGGTCGGCGGGCTCGTTGGGCAGCTCCAGCAGCAGCTCTTCGCTTAAGCGGGCCACATCGTCCCATTGGCGTTCGCTGTAAACCCGCTCAATGGCCTCATAACGCTGTTGTAGCGAGTGCGGCGAGGTTGTCATTGCGGCAGGTGTGCGGCGGGATGGTGCAGCCACAGTGTGCAGCGATCCCAGCGCAGCTGCCAATCTGCACCTAAGTCTGCCTGGCCTGGGGGATGGCCCGGTTGCAGCCGCCGCAACAGTTCTTCGAGTTGCCTGGCAGGGAGCGCCAGCCTGGTGCTTAGCTCAAGCCAGTGATGCAGCAGTTGGCGCTGGTTCGCTACGGCTAGGTCGCCCAGCTCCTGGCGCTGTAGGCCTGGTGTCCCAGCCTGACTGCCGGCTGTTTTTAGAGTTTGCAGGGCCAGATTCACCAATTCGTCGCTGCTCTCCACCTCCTCCACCAGCCGCTCTGCTAGGGAGCTGATCCGCTGGGCGGCGCCGGGATGGAGCTCCTCGAGCACGGGCACAACCTCGGCCCGGATTCGGTTTCGGCTGTAGCGGCGGTCGGTGTTGCTCGGGTCGTGCCACACGGGCAGCGTCAGTTGCTCGCAAAGCCGGGCGGTGTCGGCCCGGGAGAAGGGCAGCAGCGGTCGCGCCAGCGCGATTGGCTCGCTTTGATCGGTGGTTGGGCTCGATGGGCTGGTGAGGGGGCGCAGGCTGCGCAGGCTCGCCAGGCCGCGGCGATGGCTGCCTCGGGCTAGGTGCAGCAACAGAGTTTCGGCTCGATCGCTGGCGGTGTGGGCGGTCACCACATGGCCCACCCCCAAACATCTGGCCTGCTCAGCCAACTGGCTGTAGCGCCAGTGGCGGGCGTCAGCTTCGCTGGTTGCCTCCAGCGGCCTCAGCCAGGAGGAAACGTGCAGCTCGAGCCCCTGGTCGCTGCACCAGCCGGCCAGCTCCGCTGCCACCTGGCCCGACTCCGGCCGCCAGCGGTGGTCGCCGTGCCAGAGGTGCAGTGGCCACTGGTGCAGGCGCTGCAGGTCGCGTAGCAGGGCCAGCAGGGCCATGGAATCTTGACCACCCGAGATTGCCAGCAGCAGCGGCGCCCCCGCCGGCAACAGCTCGGGATGGTGACGCAGATGGCGATGCAGCCGCAGGTGGTCCGGGCTCCAGCGCGGCCCGGGTGGGAGAATCGATCCACTATTCAAATCTTGCGTTTCCATGGTTGCGAAGTCGCGTCTTGAGCAGCTGCCCTCCGCCCTGCAAGCCGCGCTTGCTGATCGCCGCCTGCTCAAGGTGATCGCTGGCCTCACCAATTTTGATGCTGCCAGTGTGGAGCGGATCTGCCGGGCCGCTGGCCTAGGCGGAGCCGATTTGATCGATGTGGCCTGCGATCCGGAGCTGGTGCAGCTGGCCGCTGCAGTGAGCGGTTTGCCGATCTGCGTGAGCGCAGTTGAGCCCGAGCTGTTTGCCGCTGCTGTGGCTGCCGGGGCGGCAATGGTTGAAATTGGTAACTACGACGCCTTCTACCCCCTCGGGCGCATCTTCGATGCCGCCGAAGTGCTTGAGCTCACCCGCCGCACTCGCGAGTTGTTGCCCGAGGTGGTGTTGAGCGTCACCGTGCCCCATGTGCTGCCCCTCGATCAGCAGGAGCAGCTGGCGGTGGATCTGGTGGCCGCCGGTGCCGACATCATCCAAACCGAGGGCGGCACGAGCGCTAAGCCTTTCAGCGCCGGCAGCCTCGGCCTTATTGAGAAGGCGGCTCCAACCCTGGCCGCTGCCCACAGCATCAGCCGGGCCTTGGCTGCGGCGGACAGTGTTGAAGCGGGTAGTGCTGCCCCGGTGCTGTGTGCCTCTGGCCTCTCCGCCGTCACCGTGCCGATGGCAATCGCCGCCGGTGCCGCCGGTGTGGGGGTTGGTTCGGCGATCAACAAGCTGAACGACCCTCTGGCCATGGTGGCCGTTGTGCGCGGCCTACGCGAGGCACTTGGAATGCCTGCAGGCGCAATCGTTGTTGGTTAACGCCAAGCTCAGTTGTTTCTGCCTGAACCCATGACTACTTTGCGGCAATGATCCCCGCATCGTTTTCATGGGTTCTTTGATGTGGCTATTGCAGTGGCCGATTCGGGCCATTGTGCTGTTGATTGTGGCCTGGCTTCCCTTGGGAGTGGAGGTGAGCAGTTTCCCGATCGCCATGCTTTCCGCTGTGGTGATCGGCTTGCTGGGCACCCTGTTGATCTGGCCGTTGAAGCTGCTGCTGGGGCCGGTGTGGGCGGTCACCAGCCTGGGGGGCCTGATCAGTCCGGTGAGCCTGCTGTTCAACTGGGCAATCACCGTTGTGCTGTTTGGTCTGGCGGCTTGGTTGATCAAGGGATTCCGCCTCAAAAACGGAGTGGTGAGCGCGATTCTCGGCGGCGTTGTCTATGCCGTGTTGTCGGCCGTGATCCTGCGGATCCTTGGCCTTGATGTCGACTTCACTCGCGCAGCTGCCCTAATCACCACAGCTCCGGTGGTTTGACCCCGAGAATGGGGGCATGGTTCCGTTTGAACTCCACGCCCCCTACCAACCCAAGGGAGATCAGCCCACGGCCATTGCCGGGCTGGTGCAGGGTGTTGATGGGGGCGAGCGCTACCAGACCCTGCTAGGCGCCACCGGCACCGGCAAGACCTTCACGATCGCCAATGTGATCGCCCAGACCGGGCGTCCTGCTTTGGTGCTGGCTCACAACAAAACCTTGGCGGCCCAGCTCTGCAATGAGCTGCGGGAGTTCTTCCCGAATAATGCTGTTGAATATTTCATCAGCTACTACGACTATTACCAGCCGGAGGCGTATGTGGCTGTCTCCGACACCTACATCGCCAAAACAGCTTCGATCAACGAAGAGATCGACATGCTGCGCCACTCGGCGACCCGTTCGCTGTTTGAACGCAACGATGTGATCGTTGTGGCCTCTATCAGTTGTATTTATGGTTTAGGTATCCCCAGTGAATATCTAAAGGCTGCAGTCAAGTTTAAGGTGGGCGAGACTCTCAATTTGCGAGGCTCCCTGCGGGAGTTGGTAAACAACCAGTATTCCCGCAACGACCTGGAGATTTCTCGAGGTCGTTTTCGGGTGCGGGGAGATGTGCTGGAGATCGGCCCGGCCTATGAAGACCGGCTGGTGCGGATTGAGCTTTTTGGTGATGAGGTGGAGGCGATCCGCTACGTGGATCCCACTACCGGGGAGATCCTGCAAAGCCTTGACACAATTAATATCTATCCGGCTAAGCACTTTGTGACGCCAAAGGAGCGGCTGGCGGACGCGATTTTGGCCATCCGCCACGAGATGCGTGAACGGCTCGATGTACTCAACGGTCAGGGGCGGCTCCTTGAGGCCCAGCGGCTGGAGCAGCGCACCACCTACGACCTGGAGATGCTTGAGCAGGTGGGCTACTGCAATGGAGTGGAGAACTACGCCCGCCATTTGGCTGGGCGAGAGGCGGGCACACCGCCGGAATGCCTGATCGACTATTTCCCTAAGGACTGGCTGCTGGTGGTGGATGAGAGCCACGTCACCTGCTCCCAGCTGCAGGCGATGTACAACGGCGACCAATCGCGTAAGCAGGTGCTGATTGAGCACGGCTTCCGCCTGCCCAGTGCAGCCGACAACAGGCCGCTCAAGGGTTCGGAATTCTGGGAGAAGGCCCAGCAGACGATCTTTGTGAGTGCCACCCCAGGTAACTGGGAGATGGAGCAGAGCAGTGGCCAGATTGTGCAGCAGGTGATCCGCCCCACCGGGGTGCTCGACCCGATCGTGGAGGTGCGCCCCAGTGAGGGTCAGGTGGACGACCTGCTCGGCGAGATCCGGGTGCGGGCGGAGAAGAACGAGCGAGTGCTTGTGACCACGCTCACCAAGCGCATGGCCGAAGATCTCACCGATTACCTGGCCGAAAACGGCGTGCGAGTGCGCTATTTGCACTCGGAAATCCACTCGATTGAGCGGATTGAGATCATCCAAGATCTCAGAAATGGCGAATACGACGTGCTGGTGGGGGTGAATTTACTGCGGGAAGGATTGGACCTGCCCGAGGTATCGCTAGTGGCGATTCTTGATGCCGATAAGGAGGGCTTCCTGCGGGCCGAGCGCTCCTTGGTTCAGACCATTGGCCGGGCTGCCCGCCACATCGAGGGCATGGCGATTCTTTATGCCGACAACCTCACCGATTCGATGGCAAAAGCCATCTCGGAAACCGAGCGCCGCCGCGCTATTCAGCACGCCTACAACGTTGAGCACGGCATCACCCCCACCCCTGCAGGCAAGCGGGCCGGCAATTCGATTCTCTCCTTTCTGGAGATGTCACGGCGGCTCAACGACGACCAGCTGGAGGAGGCCACCGAGCAGGCCGAGCACAACAACGTGCCGCTGGATGCCCTGCCGGAGCTCATCCAGCAGCTCGAAGAGAAGATGAAGGGGGCTGCTAAGAATCTCCAGTTTGAAGAGGCTGCCAACTTGCGCGACAAGATTAAAAACCTGCGCCAGAAGTTGGTGGGGAAGCATTAGCGCCATTCTGATTAGCGCGATTCTGAGGGGTCAACGACCGGCGGCCTTGAGCACGATCTTGATGGTTTTGACCATGATCAGTAGATCCAGCCATAGACCGGCGTTGCGCAGGTAGAAGAGGTCGTAGCTCAGTTTCAACTCCGAATCCTCAATGCTTGAGGTGTAAGGCATGTTCACTTGGGCCCAGCCGCTGAGGCCGGGCCGCACCCAGTGGCGCAGGCGGTAGTTGGGGATTTCCGCCTCTAGCTGACCCTCTAGTTCGGGCCGTTCCGGACGCGGGCCGATCAGGCTCATCTCCCCTCGCAGCACGTTGATCAGCTGGGGCAGTTCATCGAGCCTGGTGCGGCGCAGCCATTGGCCGATCGGAGTTATGCGCGCATCCTGCTCTGCTGCCCATAGGGCGCTACCTGTTTCGGCTAGGGGCACCATGGTGCGGAGTTTCAGCACAGCGAAGGATTGGCCCATTAGCCCGGTGCGTTGTTGCCGATAGATCACGGCACCACCGTCCTGCATTCGGACTAATAGGGCGGCCAGCGCCACGACCGGGCTGGTTATCACCAGAAGCACGAGGCTGACCAACACATCGGCGAAGCGCTTGAGCTGCTGCTCAAACGTGCTCTTGGTGCCATCGATGCGGCTTGAAAACAGCAGCCATTGATCGCCCACCCAGTGGGGAGGAATGCGCTGTAGCTCTTGCTCCGCCATGGCCGCCAGGGACAGCACAGGATGGCCCTGGCCCACTACCTGTTGGCAGAATTGCTGCACATTCGCTTCGTCGGCTACGCCACTGCTGAGTGCAATGGTCGCGTTGGGGGAATCGCGCTCCCAGAGCGTGGAGCTGAACGGCAGGATTGGCGGCAGGGGATTGTTGCCGTAGCTGCGCCGCCATTCCTTGGTGATGGCCTCCACTTCCTGGGGCAGCGCCACGATCTGCCAGGCAGGTTGGGAGGAGAGATGTTGGCCTTGGCGCAGCCCCAGCCGCACTAGGGCGCTCCAGAAGGAAACCAGGCTGAACATAGGAATCAGACTGCCCCGGTGCAGCAGGGTGATGTCTTGAGGCACCCGCAGCAGCCAACCCAGCAGGGCGCCCGCCACGATGCTGGCGCCGCTGGTGATTCCGAGCCGCAGCAGCAGTTGTATCCAGCGCAGCCGCGTCAGTTTCAGCAGGGTGTAGGAGCCGAAAAGCCAGCCCAGGCTCAGGTAGATCAGCACTAGGCCCAGCAGCAAGAGCTGTTGATTGGCAACACTGTTTTGGCGCAGGCCGTTCACGGTTATCGCTGCGGCGATTAACCCAGCAGCGTCGAGACCTGCCGCGAGGGCAAGGGGAAGGCGGTGGCGGCCCCAGTTCATGCCATCGATACCTCGACCTCGCCAGGCGCCTCGGTGCCTTCGGCCCGATGTTGCGCGATGCCTCCAAGTTCAAATGCGGCGTGCACCGCTTGCAGCGCTTTGATGCCCTCGGCTTCCGCTACGACGCAGCTGGTGCGGATTTCGCTGGTGGCGATCAGTTCGATGTTGATGCCTGCGTCAGCTAGGCAGCGGAACATGCGGGCTGCTGTGCCGGGGGTGAATGGCATACCAGCCCCTACTGCACTGATCCGGGCTATGGCGGGCCCCTCCTCGAAGCTGGAGCCGGGCCATTGCCGCAGTAGGGGCGCCAGGGTCTGCTGCGCCCGCGTCAGATCGTCGCGTTTGAGCACGAAGCTCATATCGCGGCTTGGCCCCGCGTGGGTGCGCTCGGATTGCACGATCGCGTCGAGGCTGATGCTGGCGTCGGCCAGGGTGCGGCAGACGGCCGCGGCGGTGCCAGGGCGATCGGGCAGGCGCCTCACTGCCACCTGGGCCTGATCGCGGTCGAGGGCAACGCCGCGTACGGCCGGATCCCCCTGATGGCAGGGCCTGGGATCGCGGCGCAGCTGCTGATCAGGTAGCTCGAAGGCTTCGGCAGCGGCCCGCAGGGCCCGATCCGCTTGGTCTCCAGCCACCAGGCAGCTCACCTTTACTTCGCTTGTGGCAATCAGGCGCAGGTTGATGCCTGAGCGGGCCAGGGTGTCGAACAGCCGGGCAGCCACCCCCGGCCTGCCCATGATCCCGGCGCCCGAGATGCTCAGCTTGGCCAAGCCGGCTTCGGCGCTCAGCTGGGCGCCGCCATCGTTGAGGGTCGCGCCCAGCCCTGCCAGCACCTCGCGGCACACCAGCTGGGCCCGGTCGCATTCAGCGGCGGCCAGGGTGAAGGCGATGTCGTTCGAGCTGCCCTCGTGGGTGGCTTGCACGATCAGATCCACGTTGAGGCCGGCGGCGCCGAGGGCCTCGAACAGCTGGGCTGCCACTCCGGGCCGGTCGGGCACGTGGGCGAGGGCCAGCACAGCCTGGTTTGTTAGGAGTTCGGCGCCATCCACCGGCTTACCCAGCTCCAGACCCTCATGGCCAATTGGCCTGGGGGCGCCGCTGGTGAGCAGGGTGCCGGCCTGCTCGCTCCAGCTGGAGCGCACCACAAGGGGCACGCCGTAGTTGCGGGCGATCTCAACAGCCCGCGGGTGCAGCACCGAAGCTCCCAGGCTGGCCAGCTCGAGCATTTCATCGCAGCTCACCTGGGCCATCAGCTGGGCGTCGGCCACCTTGCGGGGGTCGGTGGTCAGCACCCCAGGAACGTCTGTATAGATCTCGCAGGTATCGGCGCCCAGGGCTGCTGCCAGGGCCACCGCCGAGGTGTCGGAGCCGCCGCGGCCCAAGGTGGTGATCTCGGGGGTGCCGCCGGCGCCGCTGCTGGTGCCCTGGAAACCAGCCACCACCACCACCTGACCATCATTGAGCAGGCGCCGTAGCCGTTCGGTGCGGATCTCCAGGATGCGGGCGCGGCCATGGGCCGATTCGGTAACGATGCCAGCCTGGGTGCCTGTCATCGACACCGCCGGCACGCCCTCGGCGTGCAGTGCCATGGAAAGCAGGGCGATAGATACCTGTTCGCCGGTGGCTAGCAGCATGTCCAGCTCCCGCTGGGGTGGGTTGCTGCTGATGGCGCGGGCTAGGCCGGTGAGCTGGTCGGTGGTGTGGCCCATCGCTGACACCACAATCACCAGCTCGTGGCCCTCCTCACGGCTGCGGGCTATGCGTCGGGCCACTGCCTGAATGCGCTCCACATCGGCCACCGAGGTGCCGCCAAACTTCTGAACCAGCAGGGCCATGGCGGGGTGCGGCGGTGGGCGTCAGTGAAAGAACGGCTAATTATCCGTCTTGATCTCTTAAGCGTTGAGCAAGAAGCCGTCGCGGAAGGCATCGCCGGCATCACTGCCCCGCTTCAGGGCAGCCTCCACTGAGAGCAGCTGGCTGAGCAGGCGCAGGAAGACGGCGGGCTGGCGGCCGCGGATCTGCTTGCGCATCACATAGATGCGTTTGGGATTGCCGATGCCGGCCGCTTTAGCGATCACCGCTACGTCGCTTTCACCTTGCTGGTCGAGCAGGGTGACCCAAAGCCAGCCGCGGATCTGGCTGCTGAGGGCGGCAACGATGCGCAGGGCCGGTTCGTTGGCCTCTAGCAGGGCATCGAGCCGGGCAATGGCGTCGGCTGGCTGGCCAGCCAGCAGGGCATCGCCCACGGCGAGGGAGCTGGTGGTCTGACCGCCCACCAAGGCCTGCACGGCGGCGAGGGTGATGGGATTGGCGTAGAGGCTGAGCTTTTCAAGCTCGCTGGCGAGGCGGGCGCTGTCGTTGCCGATGGCATCGGAAAGGGCTGCCGCTGCGGCTGGCTCCAGCTTCAGCCCCAGCTCCCGGGCCGTGCGGCTCACCAGCTCCACCTGGCCGGCGCCGTCCCAGATGGCTGGCAGGGCAAAGCTTTGCTCGCTGGCCTGGCCAGCCTTCACCAGCTTCTGCAGGGCTTTGGTGGTGCGCAGCCGGGCATCCGGCTTGCCGGAACTCACCAGCACCAGATGGCAGCCATCCGCCACCTGGGCCAGGGCGGCCTCGAAACGCTCGGCCAGCTCAGCTGGGCACTGGCTGCAAAACGGACTGCGTTGCAGCACCACCATGCGGCTGCCGGCGCCAAAGGGCGGTGTGCGGGCCTCCTCGAGGGCCTGGGCCGCCTGGCCAGCGTCGTTGCCATCGAGGCGGCTGAGGTTGATGGTGGCCCAGCTGGGATCCACCTTGGCCTGCACCAGCGCTTCGACGGCACGGTTGCGGGCAGCCTCGTCGTCGCCCCAGAGCAGGTGAATGGGCATGGGTGGTGTGCGGTGCTCAGATCCGCAGGGCGCTGAGCACCGGATGGAGCCCAGTCTGGGCCAGGGCCGGATGGTCGGTGACCAGCACCACTGCGCCGGACTGGATCGCAGTAGCAAGTTCGATGGCGCAGCTGTCGTCGAGCTGGGGTTCCTGGCGGCGCAGACGCACGGCGGCAGCGGCGATGGCGCCATCGCTGGGGATCAGTTGCCAGTGGTGGGGATTGTTGAAGGCCTGGATGTAGCGCTGGGCCAGGGCCTCGTCGCCGCGGGCCAGGGGCCCCTCCAGCACCCGCATCAGGCTCAAGCTGCTGACAACCCCAATCCAATATCCAGCCGCTATGCCATGCATCAGGGGCTCGAGGTGTTTGCCGGCGCCCTTGGCGTCGGCCAGAAAGGCCACCAGCGCGGTGCCATCGAGGGCGATCCGGGAGCCGTGGGCTAGCAGGCGGGGATTGAAGGCGCCTTGGTCGGGCAGGTTCTGTACGGGTTGTACAAAAGCTGGCGGTGGTGGTGCTGGCCGGGCTGGTTGGCGTTGCTGGGGATCCCAGCAGCCCCTGCCGCTGCCTTGTAGGGCCATCAGGCTCTGGATTTGACGTTGGCGGAGCAGGGGATCGACCGGTGCCTGTCCTGCCAGTGGCACCAGGGCGGCCATGGGGGTGCGGTGGCGCTGGATCACGATTCGCTCGCCTGCCGCCGCCCGCTCCAGCAGTTCCGGTAGGCGGCGTCTGGCCGCCTCGACGCCCAGGGTGGTGTCAGGCATGGGTGTGCACGAATCTGTACAGACCGTACAAGCTGTACAACCTGTACATAATTAAGGACAGCGCTGCTGGTGATTGATGCACCGCTCAGAAATGGGTCATGAGAAATGGACCGGACCATGAGTAATGCTGAAACTGCGGCTCTTGGCGGAGTGCCTTCCCTGGATCACCCGATTTTTAGTGAGAGCTTGCGGCTGATCCGGCAGTTGCCGGGCACGGCGGCGGCGCTGGCGCCGCTCAGCCCCCTGCAGCAAGACGTGCTGCTGCGTCTGATTCACAGCAGCGGTGATCCGGGTTTGGCGGCCGATCTGGTTTGTCCCGCTACCGCCTGCGGCGCCGGCTTGGCGGCATTAGCGGCGGGGGTGCCGATCCTCACGGACACGGCAATGGCGGCCGCGGCGGTGGCGCCGATGGCGCGGCGCACCTTCGCCAATCCGGTGCGCAGCGTGCTGGATTGGGCGCCTGAGCAGGCGCCGGCGGGCTCCACGCGCACGGCCGCCGGGATGGCGGCGGCGCTGGCCGGGCAGGGCCAGCCAGGTGTGGTGTTGATCGGCAGCGCCCCCACGGCCCTGGAGGTGCTGCTGGAGCTGGTGGCAGCGGGAAGCGTGCCGGCTCCAGCCCTGGTGATCGGCATGCCGGTGGGGTTTGTGGGGGTGGCGGAGAGCAAGCGTCACCTGGCTGAGAGTGGCCTGGTGCATATGCGGCTCGAGGGCTCCAAAGGCGGAGCCGGACTGGTGGCAGCGGCCTGCAACGCCCTGCTGCGGGCTGCCTGGCTTCAGGCGGCGAGCGCGCCGTCGGCCCCGCTGGGTTCGTCTTGATCCACTTGTATGACGCTGTTGGCTTCGATGCGGCCCAGCACCTGGCGGGCGCGCAGCACCACCGCGGCGGGAACGCCGGCTAGGCGGGCGGCCTCGATGCCATAGCTGCGGCTGGCGCCGCCGGGGGCTACCTGGTGCAGGAATATCAGGGCGTCGCCGGTTTCCTGCACCAGCACCTGGGCATTGGCCACATTCGGGAGCTGCTCGGCCAGGGCGTTGAGTTCGTGGTAGTGGGTGGCGAAGATCGAGCGGGCGCCGATGCCGCCGCGTTCGGCCGGCGTGGCCAGGTGCTCGGCCACGGCCCAGGCGATCGAGAGGCCGTCGAAGGTGGCGGTGCCGCGGCCGATCTCGTCGAGCAGCACCAGGGAGCGCTCGCTGGCGTGGTGAAGGATGTTGGCGGTTTCGGCCATCTCCACCATGAAGGTGGATTGGCCGGCGGCTAGGTCGTCGCCGGCGCCGACGCGGGTGAACAGGCGATCGGCGATGCCGAGGCGGGCCGAGGTGGCTGGGATCCAGCTGCCCATCTGGGCCATCAGCTGCAGCAAGCCGGTTTGACGCAGGTAACAGCTCTTGCCGCTGGCGTTGGGGCCGGTGAGGATGATCAGGTCGGGGCGGGGGGCGGCCTCGGGGATGGCACCAAGAACCACGCTATTGGCGGTGAAGGGCTCTTCCACCAGCAATTGCTCCACCACGGGGTGGCGGCCGGCTTCGATCTGCAGCAGGCGGGCCTCGGGACCGGCGGGGTCGGTGATTTCGGGGCAGCAGTAGCCGCTGGTGGCGGCCACCTCGGCTAGGGCCCCGATGGCGTCGAGCTCGGCCACCAGGCGCGCAGCTGTGCGGATGGCGGCGGCCTGGTCGCCGACCTGGATGCGCAGGGCGCAGAACAGTTCGTATTCGCGCTGGGCGGCGCGGGCCTTGAGCTGCTGGATGGCGCCCTCGCGGTTGCGCAGGGCTGGGGTGACGAAGCGCTCCTCGTTGGCCAGGGTTTGGCGGCGGATCCAGTGCTCCGGCACCGCTGCCGCCTTGGCCTTCGACACCGCCAGGAAGTAGCCGAAGGTGCGGTGGTATTGGAGTTTGAGGCTGGTGAGGCCGCTGAGCCGGCGCTCCTCCGATTCCTGCTGGGCAAGCCAGGTGTCCTGGTCGTCGAGCTGGTTGCGCAGCTCATCGAGGGCCGGATCAACGCCGTCGTGGAACAGGCCGCCCTCGGTGAGCGATAGGGGTGGGGTGTCGAGCAGGGCGTGGCGCAGCTCGCCGGCCAGGCTTTCCAGCTCGGGCCAGGGGCGGGCCAGGGACTGCAGCGGGGCGCTGCTGGCTTTGGCGAGCTGGGCGGCCAGCTGGGGCAGGCGCTCGAGGCCATCGGCCAGGGCCACCAGATCCCGGGCCGAGGCGCTGCCGGCGCCGGCGCGGCCGGCCAGGCGTTCCAGGTCGCCCATCGGGCGCAGCAGCCGGCGCAGGGTTAGTCGCAGGCCGCGATCGGCCACCAGCTCGCTCACGCCGCCCTGGCGCTCGAGGATCGCCGCGCGCTCCACCAGTGGTGCCTGCAGCCAGCGGCGCAGGCAGCGGCCGCCCATGGCGGTGTGGGTGCGGTCGAGCGCCCAGAGCAGGGAGCCGTGCACGCTGCCGCCCAGCTGGGTTTTGGTGAGCTCCAGGTTGCGGCGGGTGGCGGCGTCGAGCACCAACTGGTCGCCGGCCTGCCAGGTGGTGGGGGGATCCAGCGGCACCCGGGCTTGGCTGGTGTCGTCGAGGTAAGCCACCAGGCCACCCGCTGCGCGCAGGGCCAGCGGCGCTTCGCCGAGCCCCAGGCCATCAAGGCTGGCCAGGCCGAAGCGCTGCTTGAGGGTGGCGGAGGCTTCCGGCGCCTCAAAGGGGGTGCGGGGCAGGGGCGTGAGCCGCAGGGCCTCGGGGCACCAGGTGGGGCAGGGGGTCGCGCTGGCATTGGCGGTGGTGCCGGGCCAGAGCACTTCGGCGGCTTCCACCTGCAGCAGCTCCTGGTGCAAGCCGGCACTACCGCTCCGCTCGGTGACCCGGAATTCACCTGTGCTGACATCGGCCACCGCCAGGCCCCAGCACGCGCCCTCCATCACCACGGAGCAAAGCCAGTTGTTGAGGCGGGCCGCCAGCAGGCCCTCTTCAAGCACCGTGCCGGGGGTGAGCACCCGGGTGATGCCGCGCTTTAGCAGTTCGCCTTTGGCCGGGGAGCTTTCCAGCTGGTCACAGAGGGCGACGCTGAGGCCGCGGCGCACCAGCTCAGCGCAGTAGCGCTCGGCGGCATGGTGGGGGATGCCCGCCATCGGCACCCGACCGACAGCCTTGCCGCCCTCCTTGCCGGTGAGGGTGAGCTCCAGCAGGCGCGAGAGGGTGATGGCGTCTTCAAAGAAGCACTCGAAGAAGTCGCCGAGGCGGTATAGCAGCACCCGATCGGGATGGGCGGCCTTGAGCTCCACGTAGTGACGCAGCATCGGCGTCAGCTGCTCTGGTGCCACCAGGCCGTGGTGGTGCCAGGGGGGCAGGTCGGAGTCGGGGCTTGAGCTTGCTGTGGTTGCGGCCGGCGGGGCAGCTGGGGCGGCTTGGCGCTGACGGCTGCGGGGCCGGGTTGGGCCGGGCTCGGGTGCGGGCTGGGGTTCTTCGGCCAGGCCCAGGGCGGCGGTGAGCGAAAGCTGTTGTTCGGCTTCCGCGGCCACGGCGATGGGCATGCACAAGGGGAAAACGATGCTAAGCGCGATGGCCCGATCAGCTCGGCAGGAACGCTCAGCTTTTTTTGGGAAAGAACTCCACCTCGGGAATTCCCTCGAAGTCGGCGTCTTGGGTGAGCAAGGTGGCCTGGTGCGCCAAGGCGGTGGCCAGCATCACGCTGTCGGCGAGCGGCAGCTTCCACTGCAGTCCCAGTTGGGCTGCCTGTAGAGCCAGGGCGGCATCCAGAGCAATTTCTGTGCCCTGACGCATCAGGGCGATCGCCTGAACGGCTGGTCCCTCGCCGTGCTGACGCAGCATCCAGCGATACACCTCCAGCAAACTCAGGCTTGGCACCACCAGGCACTTCGGCTCCTCGATGGCTAGGGCGAAGCAGCTGGCATTAGGGCCATCGGTGAAATATTCGATCCAGCCGGATGAATCCACTAGCCAGAGCGTTTCAGCCATGGGCGAGCTGGCGATCCAGGTCGCGGTCGAAGCTGTTGGGCCCGGTCACGAAGCCCCGAAGTGCGCCAGGCGCTGCCACGGGCACCAGCTCGATCCGACCTGGTAGAGGCACCACCTGAAGCTTCTGCCCCGCTTTCAGGCCCATCTGCTCACGGACGGCGCGGGGGATGACCACCTGAAACTTCGGCGACACCGTGGTGACATCCATGGCCCATCGATCAGACTTGCGTACAACGTAGCGCTGGTCGATCTTCCGCGGGGCCAGCATCGAGTTGTGAAGCAAGGGTGCTGGGGCCCCGGGTCTGCGTGTGAGAATCTCGCAACCGATCGGCGTGTAGCCGCTGCTAATCCATGCAGATCCTCAACACCCTCACCGTTTTGGCTCTGGTGGTGCTGTCGTTCGCCTTGATTGTGGCGGTGCCGGTGCTGTACGCCAGCAGTGAAGATTCAGGTCGCTCCAATCGCCTGATCCTGCTTGGCGGCCTCGCCTGGGTGGCCCTGGTGCTGCTCAACTGGGGAATGAGCATCTTTGTGGTCTAAAGCGTGGCGATTTTTGAAGGGCGGTTCACCGATACGGATGGTCTGCGCATCGCGGTCGTGGTTGCCCGTTTCAATGACCTGGTGACCGGCAAGTTGCTGAGCGGCTGCCTCGACTGCCTCTTGCGCCACGGTGTCGACACCAGTGATGCCAGTGCCCAGCTCGATGTGGCCTGGGTGCCCGGCAGCTTCGAGATCCCCCTGGTGGCCCAGCGCTTGGCGGCCAGCGGTCGCTACCAGGTGGTGATCACCCTGGGGGCCGTGATTCGCGGCGACACCCCCCATTTCGACGTGGTGGTGGCCGAGGTGAGCAAAGGCGTGGCTGCCGTGGCCCGCGACACCGGCGTTCCCGTGATCTTCGGAGTGCTCACCACCGACACGATGCAGCAGGCCTTAGAGCGGGCCGGCATCAAGAGCAACCTTGGCTGGAATTACGGCCTGCAGGCCCTGGAGATGGGCAGCTTGATGGCGGCTATTCCCGACTAGAGGTGCCGGGCCGAAGGTGCTTGGTTTGGCGGTGCAACTACGCGGGTGCAGCGTCCGTAAGTGGCGGGTAGTTGGTTTCGGCTGACCGCATTTCTGCTGACTGTGGGAATGCTGGTGGAGCTGTTTCGACGCTATGCAGGAGGTTGTACAGCTGTACAACTTCTTTCACAGTGCCCATCAGCGCAACCCTTCCTTCGCCCCCGCCGCCGCCATGACCACGGTTCCGCTAGCTCAAGCTCGCCAGCAGTTGTCCGGCTTGCTCGATCGCATACAAGCTGGTGAGTGCGTGGTGATCAGTCGCTACGGCAAACCGGTGGCGCGGCTGATTCCTGAGCTGGCAGGCCAGGCTGGAGCCGAGCTTTGGCTTGAGCGCTTACGTCGTCTGCACCAGGAGGCAGGCCATGGAGCCGTTTGAACCGTGGCGGCGCATGGGCAGCCATGGCCGGCTGCTCGATGTTTCTTTGTTGCGGGCATTGCTGCTGCCGGGGCCAAAGAGTGCCGCTGCTCTGAATTGGTTGGAGCGGGTGGGGGAGGGGCTGCTGAGGGTGAGTGCGTGGAGTGTGATGGAGCTCGAGGGGGAGCTCGATAGCCAGGCCGCGCAACGTTTGCTAGATGGCTTTTTGGCGGAACGTTGTCCGGTGGTTTGTTTTGAGCCAGACGACTTTGCGATGGTGCGCCACCGCCAGCGCTACAGGCCTGGCATTGCAGCCCTGCCCCTTTTGCTTCAGCTCCAGCTTGCCTATCGCCTGGGCCTGTTGCCGGCGACCCTCGATCGGGATCTAGCTGAGGCTGCTGGCGCGCTTTCCTATCCGGTCGAAACCCCTGAGCTCCCTGAAACTCCATGTTTCACCAGTAGGGCCTGGGGGGCTGCATCGCGGAAGCCCAGCTGCTCATAAAAGCCAGCACTGTTGGTGGTCATCAAATAAACGCGCTCAACGCCGCGCAGGGCGGGGGCGGCCAGCAGGGCCTCAACCACCCGGCGGCCCAGGCCTTTGCCGTGCAGGTCGCCGGCCACCACCACATCCCAGAGCACGGCGCGATAAATGCCGTCGCTGCTGGCCCGGCCGAATCCCACTAGGCGCTTGCCATGCCACAGGCTCACCACCACGGTGCTGCCGGCCAGCAGGCTGCGCAGCTGCCCGTGGCTGCGCTGCTGGGCCCAGAAGGCGTGCTTGTTGAACAGGCGCTGCAGCTTCCATAGGCCCCGGGTAGGCCGCAGCCCCGGGCCGAGGCCAAACCAGCGCAGGCCAGGGGCACTAGGGGCGTGGATTAGGAGGCGCAGTGCTGCCATGGCAACATCCTCTCAGCAGAATGTTCACCCCATGACCCGCAAGGGCATCATCCTGGCTGGAGGTAGCGGCACCAGGCTGCATCCGATCACCCAGGCAGTGAGCAAGCAGCTGCTGCCGGTGTTTGATAAGCCGATGATTTATTACCCGCTCAGCACGTTGATGCTGGCGGGAATTCGGGAGGTGCTGATTATCACTACCCCCCAGGATCAGCCGGCCTTTGAGCGCCTGCTGGGCGACGGCTCCCGCTGGGGCATGACAATCGCCTACGCCGTGCAGCCCAGCCCGGACGGGTTGGCCCAGGCCTTTCTGATTGGCGCCGATTTTCTGGACGGTGCGGCGGCGGCCCTTGTGCTCGGCGACAACCTTTTCCACGGCCATGATTTGATTCCCCAGCTCCAGGCCTGCAATGTCCCAGCTGAGGGAGCCACGGTGTTTGCCTATCCAGTGCGGGATCCGGAGCGCTACGGGGTGGTGGAGTTTGCCGCTGATGGCCGGGTGCTGAGTCTGGAGGAAAAACCCAGCAAGCCCAAGTCGCGCTACGCGGTGACCGGGCTCTACTTCTATGACTCATCAGTGGTGGAGCGGGCCCGGCGGGTGCAGCCATCGCCCCGCGGTGAGCTGGAGATCACCGATCTCAACCGCCAGTATCTCGAGGAAGGCCTGCTGCAGGTGGAATTGATGGGCCGGGGCATGGCCTGGCTGGATACGGGCACCTGCGATTCGCTGCATGAGGCCGGCAGCTACATCCGCACCCTGGAGCATCGCCAGGGGCTGAAGGTGGGCTGCCCTGAGGAGGTGGCCTGGCGGCTGGGCTGGATCAGCGCCGACCAGCTCGCCGCCCTGGCTGCACCGCTGCGCAAGAGCGGCTACGGCGACTATCTACTGCAACTTCTGGAGACCCCCGATGCAGGCTGAAGTGCTCACCACGGCGGCCGGCGTGCCCGTTCAGGGACCGTTGCTACTGACGCCGCGGGTGTTTGGCGACGAGCGGGGCTTCTTCTTCGAAAGCTGGAACCAGCAAGCCTTCAACGCTGCCACCGGCGACACCGCCTTCGTGCAGGACAACCACTCGCGCTCCAGCCGCGGCGTTTTGCGCGGGTTGCACTACCAGCTGCCGCCCCATCCCCAGGGGAAGCTGGTGCGCTGTGTGCTGGGGGAGATCTTCGATGTGGCGGTCGATATCCGCCGGAGTTCGCCCACGTTCGGCCAGTGGGTGGGGGCAGTGCTGAGCGCCGACAACAAGCAGCAGCTGTGGGTGCCGGCGGGTTTTGCCCACGGCTTCCTCACCCTGAGCGAGCAGGCCGAGGTGCTCTACAAAACCACTGATTTCTGGAGCCGAGAGTGTGAGCGCGCCATCCGCTGGGATGACCCCCAGCTGGCGATTGCCTGGCCCCTCGAGGCCCTTGCTGGCGCCGAACCCCAGCTGTCGGAGAAGGATGCTGTGGCGCCGTTGCTGGCCGAGCTGGCTGAAGGAGACTTGTTCTGATGAAGGTGTTGCTCACCGGCGCCGCCGGCCAGCTGGGCCAGGAGCTGATCGCCTCCAGGCCGCCCGAGGTGGAGTTGATCGCCTGCAGCCGCGGCGAGCTGGATCTGGCCGATGCCGATGCCTGCCGGGCGGCGGTGCAGCAGCATCGGCCCGATTGGGTGCTCAATGCCGGCGCCTACACGGCGGTGGACAAGGCCGAAAGCGAGCCGGAGCTGGCGGCGGCGGTGAATGCCGGCGCGCCGGCGGCCTTTGCTGAGGCGCTGGCGGCAACGGGCGGCCGGTTGCTGCAGGTGAGCACCGACTTTGTGTTCAACGGGGCCCAGGGTTCGCCGTATCGGCCCGAGCAGCCGCTGGATCCGCTCGGTGTGTATGGCGCCACCAAGGCGGCGGGGGAGGCGGCGGCGCTGCAACTACCCGGCGCCCGGCTCCTGCGCACCAGTTGGGTGTATGGGCCGGTGGGCAAAAATTTCTGCCGCACGATGCTGAGGCTCCACGCTTTGAAGGCCGCGGCGGGCGAATCCTTGGGCGTGGTGGCCGATCAGGTGGGCTGCCCCACCAGCACCCTCACCCTGGCGGCGGCCTGTTGGCGGGCGATCGGGGTGGGCGCAGATCCCGCCGCAGATCCCAGCGGCCCCCGCATCCTGCACTGGAGCGATGCCGGCGTGGCCAGTTGGTACGACTTCGCCGTGGCGATCGGTGAGCTGGGGGTGGAGCTGGGGCTGCTGCAGCAGGCGGCGGCCGTGCGCCCCCTCACCACAGCCGATTACCCCACGCCGGCCCAGCGCCCCAGCTATTCCTTGCTGGATTGCACTGCCAGCCGAGTAGCCCTGGGGCTGGAGCCGTTGCACTGGCGCGAGGGGTTGGCTGAAGTGTTGCGCTGCATGGCTGCAGCCCGTCCTTAGCCTGAGCGCACCCTTTTCATCCACCATGGCTGCCTCGGATGTGCGTTGGCTGCAGCGGCTGGAGAACTACGGGCGGGCGCTGGCCACGTTGCAACGGGCGCTTGAGACGGCACGGGAGCGACCTCTCAGCGAACTGGAGGAACAGGGCCTGATCCAGGTTTTTGAGTTCACCCACGAACTCAGCTGGCAGCTGCTCAAGGATTACCTGGTGGATCAGGGGGTGAGTGGCATCAGTGGCTCCAGGGATGCTGTGCGTGAAGCGGTGGTGCGGGAGCTGCTGCCTGCTGGCAGCGAGGACACCTGGATGGCGATGATCCGCAGCCGCAATCTCACCAGCCATACGTACAACCCAGAGCTGGCCCGAGAGATCGCGGCGCTGATCGTGCAGCGCTATGCACCTGCTCTTCTGGATCTGCAGCTGCTATTGCAGCAGCGCGCTCAGCGGCGATGACCGTGTATGACGCCATGGCCAGCGCTAGCATTGCGGGACTCCCGCAGGAGGCCACCGAGCGGATTCTGGCGCTGTTGGCAGAACATCCCTCCATCCAACGGGTGGTGCTCTATGGCTCCAGGGCCCTGGAGCGGCAGCGCTCCGGTTCTGACGTCGACCTCTGCCTGGAGGCTCCGGACATGGGCCTGGCGGAGCTGCTGGTGCTGGGCGCCCAGCTCGACGATCTGCTGCTGCCCTGGCAGATCGATCTGCAACTGCGGCATCTCATCCGCCATCCAGGATTGCTTGAGCACATCGACCGGGCGGGGATCACCCTGGATCCCTAGCCGGTCCTCCCGGCGCCTCCGCCCAGGCCCTGGCCGAAATGGGCGGCCCTGGCGCAGGTGCTGGACCCCGGATGAGCGTTGGGTGGGAGTGTCTGCAAATCTGTACGGGCTGTACAGATTTTGGACGCTTTCAGCTCAGCCCCAGCCGGCGGCCAAACTCACCGGGACGTTGGGGCTTTCCGGGTTCACGGTGATCGCCTGCAGCTCGGGGCTCGAGGGGTTGGAGAGTTGAACGGTGCCGTAAATCAAGCCCAGCAAATCATGTTAAGGGCGTCCTGCCTGTAGGGATGCCACTGCCTCCTGGGAATGGTTTGTGGAGCTACGCCCCCCGGTAGCCTTGCGGCAGCCTGATTGAGCCCATGGCCTCCCTGTTGCTTCACGGCATCAACCGCGTTCTGGTGACCGGCGGGGCCGGTTTCATTGGTGGGGCCCTGGTGCGGCGCTTGCTGGCGGAAACCACCGCCACGGTGTTCAACCTCGACAAGATCGGTTACGCCAGCGATCTCACCGGCATTGAACGCCTGGGCCCCGAGGCGGGCCAGCGGCACCAATTGCTGAGGGTGGACCTCACCGACGCCGATGCCACAGCCGCAGCCGTGCGCCAGGCCGATCCTGACCTGGTGATGCACCTGGCAGCCGAGAGCCACGTGGATCGCTCGATCGATGGGCCTGCGGCGTTCATCGAGAGCAACGTGAGCGGCACGTTTAACCTCCTGCAGGCGGTGCGGGCCCATTGGGAGCAGCTGCCGGCGGAGCGGCGCGAGGGCTTCCGCTTCCATCACATCAGCACCGATGAAGTGTTTGGTTCGCTGGGGCCCACCGGCCGTTTCTCAGAAACCACCCCCTACGACCCCCGTTCCCCCTATTCGGCCAGCAAGGCGGCCAGTGATCACCTGGTGAGCGCCTGGCACCACACCTACGGACTGCCGGTGGTGCTCACCAACTGCTCCAACAACTACGGCCCCTGGCAGTTTCCCGAGAAGCTAATTCCGGTGGTGATTCTCAAGGCCGTGGCTGGTGAGCCGATTCCCCTCTACGGAGACGGCGCCAACGTGCGCGACTGGCTGTATGTGGAAGACCACGTGGAGGCGCTGCTGATGGCGGCCACGCGGGGGCGGCTGGGTGAGAGCTACTGCGTGGGTGGTCACGGCGAGCGCAACAACAAGCAGGTGGTGGAGGCCATCTGCGCCCTGCTGGATCAGCAGCGGCCCTCCGGTGCTCCCCATGCTCGCCTGATCACGACGGTGAAGGATCGCCCTGGCCATGATCGGCGCTATGCCATCGATCCCACCCGGATCAGCACGGAGCTGGGCTGGCAGCCACGTCACAACTTTGAGGAAGGTCTGGCGGCCACGGTGGATTGGTATCTGGCCAATCTGGCTTGGTGCGCCGCCGTGAGGGATCGGGCGGGATACAGCGGTGAGCGCATCGGCGTTGCTCCTGCTGCGGTGTGATTGTTCAACTGGTGCGGGAATGCCCCCCCGGCCATGGGGGTGTGGAGCGGGTAGCCCATGAACTGGCTTCGGCCTGGCAGGCAAAGGGTGAACTGAGCGCAACG
>Ga0315908_10001067_pt1 | contig 21193 bp, 16 predicted proteins | sample LakEriMetagenome_12_FD_203520 | JGI IMG/M metagenome (GOLD analysis project Ga0315908, IMG submission 203520) | Freshwater fungal communities from buoy surface, Lake Erie, Ohio, United States - Buoy 4 MA124 | ecosystem: Environmental > Aquatic > Freshwater > Lake > Lake biofilm | place: USA... | reverse complement strand
ACCCTTTTTAGCCATTTCCTTAATTTTTAAATCAACTGACTCAATTCCCTTTTGCTGTCCCAACATCAGGTTTGCAAAGTTACCTTGCCCAAAAGCACCACAACTTTTGAAGCTCGTTTAATCATAAATAAGTTTGTTCATTTCAATCAATTCAAATACATCATCATAACAAGTCCTTAAAATAAACTCGAAAAATATTCCTGATGTTCCTTCCGTTTATTAAGTAACAGGAACTGAAAATGTTTAATCAATATATCCTGATTATTCTCTTTATTGAATTATTTAGAAATCTAATAAACTTCCCGCTTCTTATGCTTTCAATATTTTATTTTTGTTGAATAATACCAGTTTAGTAATTACTAATAATATAAATAATAAATAATTTTTACTTTCAACATCATTAGAAGTGAATTCGAATTATTATTTATTAAGAGTCTATGTCAAATGCTCTTTAAATTAATCAAGATTAAATTGATTAACTTATTCAGCGACCATCTGCAAAACAGGTCTCATTTTATGATAAACCCTAAGAATATCTTCTACAACTTCTTTTTCCAGCCCTTTATCCTCTAAAATAACCCTCAACCTATTGACACAAGCATCTTTAGGCTTTAATAACCCATTGAACAATTCATAAGGCAATTAGAAAGCATCATATTTTTCCAATCTAAATAAAGTTGGCAAAATCAATCTTTAAACTAAATCTATTTCTGATAATCTATAATACTCAATTGGAGGGGGAGGAATTAATTAAAGTCCATGACTTTTTATTCTATGTAGATGTTCACTAATGTCTCCATATTTTTAATTCACTGCCATTGCGATATGCTATAGAAATGCATTGAAAGAAGGTGTTGGTTTTGTACGGTTTGTGTCGAAAAGTCCTCGACAGATTTAGTTGTTCATTACTGCGTCTTAAATATAAGGAGGAACGAAACTGTCACCTTTTTGAATTCTTATTAAAAGTTCTTCTTCAGATTCATCTAAATTATTCACTGGAATCATCTAAGGCACTTTATTTATGTTATTTGTTAGTACTCGTGTATAGAATTATACTCCTGGAGCTCTTAAATCTCTTGGATCTCCACTATTTATTATTATTTTTTTTATATTAAATTATCATTTAAGATTTTATATTTAACAATAATATTAATGGTACCCCCAAAAAGTATGAGGTAGGAGATTAAATAACTTATCTAATCCACTCTTATAACAATTGATAACAGTATGATCTATGGTAGAAACTAAAGCCAATGAATTTGGAGTAATCTTATTCAAGTAATCCTTAGGGATGAACTTAAAATTAAGTGGTGAATTTTCTTCAATAGACACAGAAGTATGATCAAGCCCTTTGAAGAATCCCTACTTAAGATAATATTGAGCTGTTTTTTCAGGATGATCTACCTCCATATTAATAGCCTGAACGACAGTGCCTCTATTAAGGAAACTCTAAATAGTATTAACTGCATCTGTTAATTACTAATTAGTTAATTATGAATGATCTCTAGCTTAAACCTATTAAGGTTATACTTAATTGTTATATAGGTTCCAAAAAAGGTTGAGGTCTTGATTGGAATTGACTAGATATACATCTCCGTTGGCATTAACATATTAACGAACAGTATGGCCAGTAGCAGGGTCAATATGGAGGGAAGGGTTAGGCATCAATACGTCAAAAAGAGGTACTAAGCTACGTTCATAAGCAGTGAAGGTCAGTTGGCGAGTTTTTCCTACTTCAGATTCTATAGGACGGTATGAAGCAGTATCTATTGTACCTATCAGTGACTTACTGTATTCTTTGTCTTAATTTTCTAATACTTCTTTAGTTACTTTAATGAAACCTGTCACTTCTATCATAGTTGCACATGGATTGTTCAAGTATATGCTCTTATTCTCACCGTGTCTATAAAGTATAATGATTTATTAATAATAATTTAAATATTTATACCTTGCTTTAATGAAGGTGTTCTCATCATTGCCATGAGCTACCCCCATATCATGGATAGATTAATCCCCAGCTTATAATCCTTACCTAGCATCATAGCCTCCCAAATAATGCATTATTTCAGCCTTACCATTGTTCCTATGATCATAAGGCGGTAAATAAGTGGGTTCTTTATCATTAGTACAATTAAACCTAGGCGCAAAACAGACCAATTCAACAAAATTAACTCCATCATCTCCAGAAACACTCAACACCAAATGACTAGAAGGGTCAATATGGTCTTTATTACCTGCCACTATGGGTACAAAATCATCAAGATTGAATCTATAAGGAGCATAATTACCTTTCCAAGCATAGACATCGAAAGGACTATTTTTCATTTCTGCTATAAATAATTCATCCTGTTTCTTGCAAATTATTTTGTGATATTTTGTTAAATTATCAGTATCAACATAAGGCACTGGAGATTCAAAGTATTCAGGGTTGGCTAGACCATTGGCTCCAATTGGTCCTTTATGAGGAATTCTAAATGATCGGTCATTCTTCAACTCTGTTATTACTCCATATGCTTCTTTATTGTCAGGTCCTAGATTTACCTAGATCTTCATGTTCTTAGGGATTACTCCAATTATTCCTGGTTGCAATTCTAAAATTCCACACTCTGTTATAATCTAAATAATTCCTTTAGAAGGTTAGATAAGTATTTCTCCATCAGAATTATGATACACAGAATTAGTATTCTTCATACTTATATTAAAAGCATAATTGTAATGTAATATATGTTCATTCTCTGCAAATGGGGTAAGTCCTTAAACAAAATCAGAGTGAGTCTTGAATTAAACACGTGCGGGTATTTTCAATGGATTTGGTCCTATATTATGATAAGATACATTTTTAAATGGCTACTGAGAATGAGAAGAGTACCTTCCTACTTTAATTGACCTCTCTCTTTTGTAAAGCCACAACCTCAATGGTCCATTGGCACTTGCTTCTCCAGTGAATCCTCCTGGTCCTGTAAATTGTTCAGTTACCAAATTATGTGAAGGCAATTGAGGATTCGTGTATTTAGGCAAGTACCCTTTAGATATCTCAACACTCTAAGTGTTGCGGAATCCATTAACATACTTCACTCCTTTCCAAACTTTGTTCATTTAATTTATTCTCCATCCTTTTTTTAATAGCATCATTTTATTAAAATAATCTTTATTGTAATATTCTGATATCTATATAAATGATGATGTAATTATAATATTTTTATCATTTATTGATACAGGGCAAGACTGTTGATGAAACTGGTCCAAATCCAATGAATTGATTAGTCCCAGGAATATACTAACCTCCTTATAGAATAATTGTATCCCCGTCTTCTAAGAACTTTCTTTGAACCCCTCCTTCTAAAATGATAGGTTGAGTTCCATTCCAAGTTAGTTCTAATAAACTTCCTGCCTGACTCACTCTATCATCTCCACTTATAGTTCCACTTGCTATCACATCTCCTACTCTCATTTCACATCCATTTACACTATGATGAGCTATCATTTAATCGAAACTCCAATATAAATTCCTCATATTAGTTTCACTTATTAAATGTTTCTTATCACTCCCCTTAGGTTTCAAGTAAACTTGTAGTGGAATGTTAAAGAAATTTAATGAATTGTTCTTCTTATCAATTAAGTAATTCGCTAAACTATCTGATTAATTCTATCTCTTCTCGCTAAAACATTCTAAGGCTTCTTCGAACACGATCCATGGAGAAATTACTGTGCTAAAATTTTTTCCTAGGAATGGACCTAAAGGAACATATTCTATTCTTTGAATTGCTCTAGCACTTAAGTCATTTAATAGAGAGAAACCCACGATATTATCTCTTGCGTTATGTACTTCAATGCTGTGTCCTATCCATATTCATATTAAATTTATTAAATATATTATATTTATTACATCATATATATGTTAATAATAACATTTGGTTAATTATAATAATTATTTAAATAATAAAATATAAAATACCTTGTTTATTAAGAGTACCTCCTAAAATACATGCGACTTCTAACTCAAAATCCAATTTAGACTCTTGGGCAAACTGACTGTGTTCAATTTATCCTTAAGGTCTATGGAAAGTGGAATTAATATTAAGAGTACTAGATCTTCCATGATAAGCAATAGGCATATGCAACCAATTGGGCATCAACTTATTATCCTTACCTCTAAACATTTCTCCTACATTTTCTGCATGATTTCTAGAAGCATAGAAATCTGTATAATCTCCTACTTCTATTGGCATTTCCATCTTCACTTTACTTACTTCATAAATACATTCTCTTCCCTTTTTATCTTTTTCTAGCACACTCTCTTTACTTAAAAGTCTCTAAATGTGTTTTCGAACCGAATTTCTTTCTTCTTTTGAAAAACCGAAAAATTTGTTTAAATTCTTTTTTTGAAGAGACTATTAAATTTCTAATGAAAAATCTTAGAAGTAACCTAACTTTACTAAATCTGAAACATTAACTACACTTTCTCCAATAGCTACTCCTATTTTTGGAGTGTCATCATTTTGGATCTTGAACACTCCAAAAGGAATATTTTGAATCGGGAAAGGATTATCCTTTTTTACTGTGATAAATGACTCTTAAAAAACCAAATTATTATGAATTTTTTGTTATTAGTTTCTTATCAAATTTATTTTCAATTACTTATTGTTTAATCTCCTTAGTATTTATTAAAACCCTATTATCATCACTATGATTACTATACTTATTATATATTTATATTTTTATAAATATCAAATGTAGTAATAGTTTTAAATTTGATTTATAAGAACTTAAAATCCTTAATAATTTATTTGATTCTCTTTAATTTTTTAATTTATTTTTTTCTTGTCTTGATATAAGTCAAGGATAATTTCTAAAGTCTATTTAAAATAAAATAGGATATAATAATAGATAATAATATATTATAGTAATATTTGATGATAAATATTTAATGGAAAATTTAAATTATGATAAGATGTAAAATACTTATCTAACAACAACTGGAATAACTTGTGCTTAAGTAGAAGTATCTGTAAATAAAGCTGGATTAGTATTGACTTCTATAATATAAGGATTTAATTCATCATCTATCATGAAATCTAGACCAAAAAGTTCAAAACAGTTTTGAGTTTTATTAATTTTCTCTTAAGCTGCAAGGTGTATAAAGGTAACAATATGTCTTATTTTATCATTCATTTATTCTATTTATTAGTCTGAATATTTGTTAATCGATTTTAAATAATCCTATTAATTTTAATAATTTATTAATAAAAATATTTACATAAAATTTCTACATACTCCATATGGTATTTTCCTTTTCTGCTTTAAAATTAGGATGTTTTTTCTGAACAGCTGCATTGGTTAAATGCATAGATCTATCTTCAAAATTATCTTGAATTATTTATAATATAAAAAATACTTAATTCAAATTCGTTAATGCTTAATCTCAAATATCCATCTTAAAATATCACCAACAAAGGATTGGTACAAGCTAATAATGCATAACATCTTATATCAAACTTCTTTTTATTTATTAAAAGAGGATTCTCTATATATTTCTAAATTATTGCCTTTTTAAACATTTTCAATTCTTATTTTTTGTTTATGTCCACTTCTTTTTTCACTAAAATATTTTAACTTTACGCTCAATTTTTCTTTTATTTCTCATCGATGTTTTCTCTAGATTTTTATCTAGCTATAGCTTATTTATTATAGATATTATTTATTTTTTCTAAATTATTATTCCTAGAATTTTAATTATTATCACCTTCCTTCAAAGCTAATTTTTATTATTTAAAATTCAGTTTGAATTTTTCAATATCATTTATTACTGAAATTCCTTTTCCTTGATTTTCACAACTTGGCTTATAGATCCAAACTCCTTTTCTGTTGTCTTTTATAAACCGAGATTCTTATTCATTTAATTAAAAATTATTCAATTCTAATCTATTTTTAATTAATAATATTTTACTTATAAGTATCTGGATAAAATTGTCTTAATTTTATATTATATTTTTTGGACTCTGGTGATTTATCAAATTAAGTTAATGTTTATAACATTCCAGTTTTACTTGTTAAAATACCTTTATTATTAAATAAAAGCATTACCTATATTCTAAATATGATTCACTAATTAATGTTCTTTTAAACTTTAAAAATCTATCTCAAAATGAGTTTAAACCCATTTTATATCAAATTTCTAAGAAAAATTTTATTTTTCATCCATTAATTTATATGTATCATTTCTTTTATTTAAAATTTTAATTACCTTTTCATAAAATATTCTTTTAATAATTTATTATTATTTCCTGGTCCAATAAAAACATTTAATTTTTCATTTGTTTTACAATCTATTTTTTAATCATTATTATTTTAACCTTCCTATTTTTTAATTTTTTTAATTATTATATTCTAATTATTATTTAATGGTTAAAAGGATTTAACTTTGATAATTTATTTATTGTTTTCCTTATTATTAGGTTTAGTTTAAGATATAATTTTAGTTCCATGAATGGTGTTTGATAACATAATAAATTAAAATAAAAATATAAAGAGTATAACGATGAATATAATAATAATATCAGATAGATAATAACTAATCATGATTTTACTAAATATAAATAAGAACATTATCAATAGCAAAACTGCTTTGACAGGAATGCCTAGTCTAATTAGTAGTAAAATCAAGATTAAGAGTAGTTTAATTGTGCCTTATAATAAATTGCAAAGGATAATTAAAAAGAACATCAGGATGATAATCTCCGCAAATATTATAATGATAAGAATGAGAATTGAAAGTAGTATTGAACAAGACTTAATTATCAATTTTAAGGGCCACATGTTCTCCATTCCATTAATCAAATACATGTAAATTCATTTCTATTTTCAAGAAAGAATGAGGCTAATCTAACACATAAGTTTTGAATAATCTATTTCCACTCAATCTACACTATCCTCCTATAAAATAATCCCCTTCAAAACAACTATTCAGTTTATCATCTTCTATATTCCATCCTGTTGCTTTCTTATCATCAAAGTGATCATGTTTCACCAACATCCATTATAATTATTTATAATTAATCTTAGAGTCAATGTGAATGAAACTTGATTAACTTTCTAATGATTCTGTCTAAACTGTGCTGATGTATACATCTCCTTCGATTTTTAGTTCGTTGTTTATTCCATCTATTTAGTCAGTTTTAAGTTAATGCCATCTTCCACCTTTTGCTATCACTTTCTTTACTTCCATCTTCTTTTCGCTTTTTATGTTTTCTCTTATAAATAATGTTCGCGTTTTTACAAATTATGCTTCAATATCACCTTCTACTTTTAAATTGCCCATATTTAAGCAACTATACTTTTCTCGATTTTTTATATCGTAATTGAATAATTTATCTCGCATTGCTTTTTCTAATTCTATTTCTTACACTCTTTACATTTCTTATTATTGTTAAATTTATAATTATTCTTCAGATTAAACTTGTTATTATTGTTGTTGTTAATCTGATATTTATATTGCATCTATATTTTTATCTGTTATTTGTAAATTCAATTAATCTTTTGATTTTAGATTATTTATTAATTCAATTAATAATAAAATCTAAAACAATTCGACTCTTAACTTCATTAATAATAAATTTATTTCTTTATGTTAAGTTAAATAATTATATTTAAATCAAATTTTTATAAGATAAAATTTTTATGTAAATATTTGATTGCGAATTAATTAAGAAGATATAATTTATTGATGAAGGTAAAATGTTGATTGATAAATTAAATGACTTTGTTTTAACTAATAACAACGATGGAAGTATGAAACAATTAATAGTGATATTCGATAATTAATATGATTCAATCCTTTCAAGTTAAATCATAAATAATATATTTAAGTATTATATTTACGACAACATTAACAACCCTCTTTTTAATTAAGATGCTACTAGCTTAAATTTAATTTTAAAGGATGAGTTAGATAATATTTATGAATAAAATGTTTTTCAAAAAAAAAAAGAAAAATAAGTGTAATTCATTAAAATTAATAATTAATAAATACTTCTAAATTTTATTAATTAAAATTATATGAGTTTTTAAAATCAGTTTGTTTTTTATATTTCCAAAATCATTTTATTAATTATTTAGCCAGATTAATTATCTAATTTAATAAGACTTTTTAGTGAATTTAGCTCTAATTTTTTTATTGTTATAATAATTATTAAGGATTTTGATGATTTTTTTGATACTGGTAAATTCTTTGATGAAAATTAATTTAATTATTAAAATTTAAAATTTTAATTTTATAAAATTGATATCTAATTAAATTTAAATGAATTTAAATAGTAAATTATCTAAATCTAATAGTTTATCAGGCATAATTAAGAATTTAATTATAATTATATTTTAGAGTAATTACCAATAGTTATATACGATTATTTTAATTAAAATGTTATGTTTAATAATTTAAATTTTGAAACGATTTAAGAATTTTGAAAATAATAGATTATTTACAATTAGAAACAATATTTTTAATAATTGTAAGAATATTTTAATTAATAGAAAAATCAAAATTATAATATAAATAGTTTTTTGATTTAATTCAAAGTTTTTGAAAGATAATTATATTTATACTATTTTCCTAATAGTTTGATTTAGAATAATTTATAATTTATTAATGAGATTTAATTATAAATTTAAAATAGAATTTAAAATAAATTAAATGAACATTAAAAATTAGTGTTTAATAAATATAAATAAAACTTAGATAGCTATTTAGATTAGATTGATATTTAACTAAAAAATAAAAAAATAAAATAATAAGATTTATTAAACAAGTTGAAAAGTATTAAAATTGAGTATTCTGATATTTTTGATAAAATTTAATATGTAAAATTTGAAGATCACTTATTTTTTGATCTAAATGATTATCTAAATACCAAATACAATTAATATTTAATTAATGAATAATAAAATGAACTTTAAGAAATGAGAAATAGATTTTAAAATAATCTAAAAAATATTATTAGATCAAATATTTTAAGATTTAATTGATAATTTAATGATAATATTAATAAAGAAATTTAAACCTAAATATAAAAGGATTATAAAACAATTAAAAATAATGTTATTAAAAATTAGATTAATGAATTGAAATTTATAGATGTTTATTAAAAGGATATGAAAAATTTAAGGATAGAAAAGTAAGAAATTTATGAAATAATTTAAAATAAATTGATTTCTGATTACAGTAATATTTTAGCTTAATTATATGAAAAAAGTATATCAATAATTAGTAAGATAGATATTTAATATAAAAATATAGATTAGTTTATTTAAATAATTCAAGAAAACTAAAGTAAAATTAATTTAAAAATAGAAAATCACTTAAATGATTAAATCAACTAAATTAAAATAAATAGTAACAGCTAATATTTAATAATCACTAATCCTTTAAAATAGCTTTCATTTGATGATTATTAAAATATGGAGTTGAATATTTTAAAAATATTATAATAAAAATAAATAAAAATAAATCGTTAAAATATGATAGAGAATATCAGTAAATATAAATAGAATTAGAAATTACAATAATTTTTTATTGTTTTAATTATCATATTTTTAAACTATTTATTTTTTAAAAAATAAGGTTTAAATTTTACATCTTTTTATTCTTTTATTGCTAGTATTATTATTGGGTTTTATTACACCGATTATTTCAAAAAAGATTAAAATATTTTTTAGAATAATATATAAAAAGATTTAAATCATTTGTTATCTTAAAGTATTAGGGATTTGTATAAATTATGATTTAATCAAAAATAAAATTAAATATTTAATATAAAAATATTTGATTATTATAGATTAAATATTTTTTTATTTTAATGAATAAATAACTATAGGAAATAATAAATAATATTATAATTTAAATTTATAAATCTAAGTATTATAAGAGAAAATTAAAACTCAAAAAATATAAAAATAAAATGAAAAACTTGCCAGCATATTTTTAATAACAATAATAATTTACAAAAATAAACAAGTTATTTAATAACAATTAAGAAGAAGTGTTAGATGAATAATAAACAAAACATCAAAACATAGTAAGTAAAAAGATTAGTTCTCCAGTTCAGAATTTACAATATTTAGAGAGCAAGAATGAGAATATAAAAGTAATGGTTCGTATTCGACCCCCTCTTATCCGAGAACTAAAAAACGAAGAAACATTTGTATCAACTTTGCAAGTATCTCCTAACAAGAAACAGGTAGTGCTATACGAATACCATAACATTGAGATGGTAGGAGCAGAGCAGATCGAAGAGTTCTTGGAAGATAAAAACAATTACACTCTAACTAACTTCTAATTTGACTGTATTTATGATCAAGATGCAACCCAAGAGCAAGTCTATGAATAAACTGCCTAGCCAGCTCTCATGAGTGTTTTACAAGGATTCAATGCTACCATTATGGCCTATGGATAGACTGGTACAGGTAAGACTTACACTATGGAAGGCTTTATTTACAATACTAAAGATCAGGGACGAGGAATTGTACCTAGATGTATTGAGTAAATTTTTATGTATATTGAAAATCTCTCTAATAGTTAGTAAAAGTTCATGGTTAGGGTCAGTTATTTACAGATATACAATGACAATATATCTGATTTGTTAAGAGCTGAAAGGCAATCATTGCAAATCAGAGAAGATAAAAAGAAAGGCATTTATGTGGAGAATCTTAGTGAATGGGCAGTGAGAACTCCTAATGAAGTATATAGATTGATAGAGAAAGGAGCGAATAACAGAGCAACTGCAGAAACAAAATTAAATGATGTGAGTAGCAGATCTCATGCAATTTTCTAAATCATTATAGAACAGATGACTATCTCAAACGACTACTAAGAACAAAAGTAGATTAAAGTAGGGAAGTTAAATCTAGTAGATTTGGCAGGAAGTGAGCGAATACGAGTGACAGGAGCTACAGGAATGAGATTAGAAGAATGCAAGAAAATTAATAGTAGTCTAAGTGCTTTAGGTAATGTGATTAGTGCTTTGTCAGAAAACAAAGGACCTAGGGAACATATTCCTTACAGAAATAGCAAACTCACTAGGATATTAGAAGATTCTTTAGGAGGAAATTGTAAGACTACTTTTATGGCTATGGTTAGTCCCTCAGTTGATAGTTTCAATGAAACTTCTTCCACTCTAAAGTTCAGCAGTAGAGTTAAGAATATCAAGAATCTCCCTATCATTAATTAGGATTAGGATTAAAAGACATTGATAAGAAAGTATGAATAAGAGTTGAGGAGATTGAAGTCAGAATTAGAAGAAAGGAATAAAAATATCATCGATAAATCTAAAATGCATCAATTAGAAGAGGAGAAGAGGAAGGCTGAACAAGACAAATTTGCTGCTATGGCTGCTTTAGAAAGGAGAAGTAGGGAATTCTTTTTAGAGAGAGATGAAAAGAGGAAATTGGAGGAGAAAATCAGAAGTATGGATAGTCAAGTATTAATCGGAGGTAGGAAGATAGAAGACACTCCTCAATTCAGGAATGCTTTATAGGAGTAATAGAAGATCATAAGAGAGTAGTATGAGAATAGATTGCAGGAATTAGAAAAGGAGAGAGAGTAGATTGAGGAAGACAAGGCTTAAGTTGATAGGTACAAGTAGTTATTGCTTAAGTAGAGAGATATCATGATTGCATTGACTACACGTCTCAATGAGAGGGATGAGACCATCATTCAGTTGCAGGAGGAGCTGGATGCTTATGATCGAATTCATAAGGAGACTGAGGATATGTTGGAAGCAAAGAATAGTAGGGTTTTCTTATTGGAAAACTATCTTAGGAATAATAATATCACTGTCCCTCCAGAATAATAATAATAATAGGACAATAATATACACATCCCTAATAATACCAATGATCTTCAGGCTGATGTCATTAGGTATAAGCAAATTATCTAGTAATAGAATGAATAAATTCAGAGACTCAATATTTCCATTTCTAACAATAATAATGAATATGTTAATCAGTTGGAGCAGGAGAAGGAAAACCTAGAAGAGTTATTGAAATAGTACCATAATAAGCAATAGGAGATGGAGGAGTATATTCAATATAAAGATTAGGAAATTCAATAATTGATTAATTCTACCAAAATTTCCAACTCTTCTTAATTCTAGTAATCATAATCCAATCCTTAAAACTCCAAAATTATTTCAGAAGTCAAAAGTACTTTATAAATTTAATTGCATATTTTATGTAATTATTTTTTTATTTTTTCTATATCTAAGCAATCTTTTTATTTTTATAGAATAGGTTGATTAAATTATTGATATTTTGTCATAACAACCTAATGATTAATATAAACTTTAAAATGTTGCTAAGCAGTTGTTAAGTCTTTAAAGACTTGTAAGAAATTCAGTCTAATAATGATATTAAAATAATAACTATATAAATATCATTTAAATTTTTTTATCTTATTTATCAAAACATTATTGATTTTAATTTTTTATTATTTTTATATAATCTATAATATTCATTAATTAATAATTTGGAAAAGCAAAAATTAAAATAAAATTTGGATATATTTTAATAAAAATTATATAATTAATAAATTTTTTAATTTAATTAATATCAATATAATTAAATTCTTAAATTTATTATTAATATAGTGTTTTTAATTAAGTATTTTTCTTGTATTATTTAATTTTTAAATTTTATTTAAGAAAATCGATTTATTGAAAATTTATTTTTATTTGAAATTTTTCTAATTTATTAAAAATTATATAATTTATAGATAAAAAAAGAAAAAAATAATTTAATAGAAATAAAAATATAAATATCAAATATAAAATAATATAAATTTATATAAGTTGAAGGAATAGATTTGAAAATTATTAAATTTTATTTATATTTTTATTTAAATATAATTATTTTTGATGAAATAAAAATTCAAAACATATTTTGAGATATAATTAGAATATTTTTAGTAAGTAATTTTTCGTATTTTATTCTGATTTTTGCTATAATATAAGTATTATTCTTTTTGATAAAAATTTGGTCTTATTTATGTAATATGAAAGTACAATTAAAAATAATTGCTAATATATATATTGCTTCACAAAAAAAAATAAATAAATATTGAGTTATAAATTTAAAAGTTATCATACATAATAAATTACATATAATATTGAAAGTTATTTTTCGTTTTATTATTTCTTAATAATTTTAAATAAAAATAATATATAATATCCATGATTTTGAATATTATTGACAGAAAATTATATTTAATACATTAATAATATAAAAATTAAGGATATTAAATTTAAATTATATATTTATTTAAAAAATAAAAAAAATGGAGAATATAGTTAGTGACGAAAATGAGTTTAATAAAAAAGATTAAATATCAAAATAGAATAATAATTAAAATAACGAAAGAAAACGTAACATAATATTGCTAATAACATCTAGCATATTATTTGGAATATACATAATAGTAGATAATTAAGTTTTATCAGATAAACTTTTCAACTACTCGCTTTCCTATGAATAATAATTACAATAGAAAGACCGTGCTAAATGGCTTGACATCTACTTCTAAATCTGGGCAAAAATAGGTAATGAAGGATATATCGGGATATTATCCCTTATGTATCTAACGAACCTAAATAAAAAACTATAAACTTTTACTTACTTAATAAACCTAACTATCCTACAATGCATTTCATAATTCATGAAGATGGCAATCCACCATGCTCGTCCTTTCTGGATCAACCCTTTCATTACTGGAATCACTTGTGAAACTGGATATGGACATCCCAGTGGTCATTCCATCTTTGCAGTTTATATTTTCCTTACTCTTTACTTTGATTTCCTCCTCCCTTTATTGTAAAATTAAAGTACCATTACTAAGATTTCTCTTGCTTTTGTTGCTCTTTTTGTTTAGTTCAATATTATCTTCAGTAGGATTTATTTAGGGGTCCATGGTATAGATTAGATCTTGTTGGGCACAGTTGTTGGATTCTATTATGCTTCATTTTATTATACTTTTAGTAAAAAACATACATCTATGCTTATGATTTATTTAAATCGCAATATCAATAACACTAAAATTAATTAAGAATAACTTAATAAATCAAGACTCATTGCTTTTATCATTCTGATATTTACTACTATTTTATTCATTATTATTTTTTTTGCAGTTTTTTTTAATGTTAATTCTAACTTTAAATTATAAGATTTATGGATTGCAAATATGAATAAAGTTTGTAATAAAATTATCACAAATTAAAGTTCAACAGTGTCAGAATTTACAGGAACTTGTTTATTAGTAATATATTTTTCTTTCTTTATTGGTATTCTTTTGAGAGCTAAATTATTTGAAAATCAAAATTAAATATAAAATATATAAGAATAATCAGTTGATATTTAACTATAATACTAGCCATAATAATTTTAATAGCCAGTATATTAATTACAAAAATAATAAGAAGTATAAGAATAGAAATTATAAGAACTAAATGAACAATAATAATAATAAGAATTATAATAATAATAATTAAAATAAATATTTAAATAGTTTATGAGACAATTAGGATTAGAATTATTAACAATTGTAATAGCTGGGATACTACCTGCATTAATATTATTATTAGTTTCATCCGTCAATTACTATGTTCTTTATTTAGTCAAATATTTTATTCCTTATTTTTTTGCTCCTATTTTATATTTTAATTTGTCCCCATTTGTTTTAAAAAAAATAAAAATAATTTCTTAAGTAGATTTTAATGATTTATAGGAGGATTAAAATTCATAATTAAATTGATATGTATTATTAAGCTGTAAATTATGAAATACTATTAAATATTCTAAATTTTATATATTTTTAATTTTATAGATAATTTCACATATTAATGTTGCTATTATTTCTAATTGCATTAATTTTTTCTATTATTAATCTCTCATGTGTATTAGTAACACATACCAACTCATCATTTACATAAATAACAGGAATTTCAAATTCATGTTTTTTATATTAAGTTTGTATTGTTAAATCTACTAATTGGACTGACACATTAAATTTTTGCTTTATCTTTTTCAATAAAAATATTTATTTATCACATAATTGACAACCTGGTTTTGTAATCATTTTTACAATAATTTATTACATTTTCTAATATAATTAGTTTATAAATAATATTAAATATGCTTATTTTAAATATTAAAATAGCATAATAACAAAATCATTCTAGTTTATCAAAAAGAGCTTATTTTTATTAATAAGAAGATTCTAATTAATAATGAACCTTGTCTTATATTTTTATTTTAAAAATTTCTAATTGCTTTACCTTTTTTAAAGATTATTAATTATATTAATTGTCTTTTATTATTTATAGATATTACAATTTAGCATCTATTTGTATTTTTAGAATTATAAATTCAGGTTTGGCAGAATCTATTGGCTCTTATTTTTCAATTATTATACAGATTTATTTTTAATTAAAAGATTATTTGGATATGTTTTTGAAATCAAACAGTTTTCAAGAATTTAAAAATTAGCTTAACCTTTATTTGGAGACTTTTCCTATTTTAACTCACTGCTTTGTATTTAATCATCATGTTTATCTTTCTACTATGATTTTAATCCCAATCATTTGTTAAATGATTATTTAAGTAGAATAGTTTGATGACTTCTTCTAAAAATATCCTCATTTATCATTAATGTTTTAAATTTAGTATTGCTTTCTTATATTTTATGATGATATTTTTATTTTATTTTATTTTTCAATTCCATACACTACATTTTATTAGCTAAATTATTATTATTGTTATTACTTTAATAGAAATCATTTACAACCCTCCATTTTGGCTAAATCCTTTCTATTTATTTTAACTTTTCTTTTAACTTTTTATTTTAATAAGTATTCATTGAAATTTATGTTATTTTTTAAATATATTTATTTTATTATAATTATTTCTATAAAAAATTATTGTTTAACTATTATTGTTTTTTAATCTTAAATATTTAAATTTGATAATATATAATTTTATAATAAAATGAGCTCATTTAAAAATAGTATTTATTCTTGTTTAAGACAAATAAAAGATATAGACTTTTATGCGGTAAATCATTTGACTTACATTAATCAAAAATCAATTTATAGTTCATTTCATTCTTTATGGCTTACTAGATTAAGTATTATAATTCTTTTCGTTCTAATAATTTATGAATATGTTGTTTTTGGATTAGATTTTAAAAATAGTTATCAACAAACAATATTTTAGTCCTCAATAATAAATGAAAATTATAATATATCAATTGATTGTAAATATAGTCCGTTTATTGTGAAAACCTATTGTTTATCTGAAGAAGGAAAAAATTTAAATGATGATGTTTATAATATCTTTCTAAGTATTTAAAAAATTGATGGTCATTAATAAATTTTAATGGAAAAATGTACAATAAATCATTTAGACATTAATTAATAAGAATTATTGGAAATTGATAATAAAACAATTAGTAATTTTTATTGTGTACCTAAAGACACTTTATTAATAATAAATAAAGATACATATGGATTATAAATTGACATGTAATTAAATCAAAAAGCATAAGATGATTATTTTACAGGTTTTAGTTTTTAATAAGTTGGTTTTAAAGAAATTTATATAAGAGATTAAAAAACAAATCTTTCTAATTTATAAAATCCTATTGTTAACAACTATTAGAATTAATTTTAGTTAAAAAATTATATTTGGTATTAGACACCTTTTTAATTCTATTCAGATATTATATTAGATAATAATGAAAATATTATTAGTAGAACTATTTAAAATTATAATACGTCACAATTTATTTCAAGTTAAACATTTTCTATTTAAATTTTTAAAGTTAATACATTAATTAATTATCTTTTTTCAACTTAAGAAACTAATGAATATGGATATTAGTTTAATTTATAATATTCAGAATTTTTCTAAGCGTTTCAACATGACTTTAACTAGACAACTAAAATATTAAAATAATTCTGCACTTCTTATTTTTACGTAGATTAATAAGTGTAAAATTATAAGAGATCATATACAAAAATAATATAAATATTAATCTAAATTCAATCTTCTTTTTTAATTATTTTTTAAATCTTAAATATAATAAATTATTTTTTTTTCAAACAAAATTATAAAAAATTTATGATTAACCTATTAATAAATAATAATGAAAAATAAAATTCTTACATATAAAAAAACATTTTTTCTATTTAAAAGATTTAAAACGTTTATTCAAATGAAAAAGAATACGATAGTAATAAAAAATTAAATTTAAAATAGAATAACTTGAATTGAATTAGTGATTGAGTTTCATCAAATTTGAATATTTATTAAAAATAAACTAATTTACATCACATTAATAATTGATTTTAAAAAAATTAAAACATCAATTAACAATTTATGAATTAATTTAAAAAATAATCAAATAATTCTTTTAATACTAAATATATTTAACTAGACGACAATTAATCATAATAAAATGATAAAATTTTAAATGAAAAAAAATCAAATCTTTATCAAAGTATTTATATTTAATAATTGTTAACTTAAAACAAAAATAATTCAACTATTTAATAAAATAATTTAGAATAAGTAGAAAAATTAGGAATAGATTAAAAATATTTATTTATTTAAACTCAATTAGATTATACTAAAATATATTATATGTAATTAGAAATAGAAAGATTAAAATTATTATTATTAGATGATTATGAATTAAAATTATTAAAGTATATAAAAATGGATTAATTTATATAGAATGAGATAAACGAATTAATTAACATAAAAAATAAATAATGCAAGTTAAATTATTAATAAAACTAATAATAAGAATATTAAAAAAATAAGAATTTATTTTTATAATTAAAAACTCGTAAAAAGAAAAATTCTTATAGACACTCAAAGTTATTAAATTTGATTGAATATTATTTTGATGAAAAAAATATGAATAGCAATGAATAATTTAATTGAATAAATAAATATTGAATAAATAAATTTAACTTTTTTTATTGATATATTTATAATTAAGATTATTTAAATTATAATAAATATAAAGATAATGAAAATATAATAAATAATTAATAGAATGATTTTTTGAAAAGTACTATAAATAAATAATCATTATTTTTATGATTCATTTTCTAGTTCTAATGCTTTTGAGTAATCAACAATTGCTAAATCTAACTATCCTAAAGAATCATAACAACATCCCCTATTGAAATAAGCATTTGCATTTTCAGGTTATAATTTAATAATTTTTGAAAAATCAGTAATAGCCTATATATAAATATAATATATATAAATTACTAAATTGAATTATTGAGTTCTTTCGTAACAAATTCCTCTATTATAAAGAGCATGAATATTATTGGGCTCTATTTTAATGGAACAGGAATAATCGTATATAGCCTTTTAGTATTTTTATATTTTGGCATAGCAATAGCCTCTATTATTATATATTCTACAGTTTTATTATTGCAAGTCTTCTTAGGATTGATTCTTTTATTGTTATTGATATTTTAACTCTTAACTATAACATTCAATAGCCTTATCATAATTTTCTTTTTTCCTGTACAGCAATCTAATAATGTAATAATAAGAATTTTAATAATAATGATCAAATGATAATAATGATACCCTAAATTAGAATGAGTGGTAGGATTGACATAATCGATAAGTAGGCTTGTTTCAAAGGTAGTTATAGCTTTTTCAATCATATTAAGTGTTTTATAAATGCAGCCTTAATTGTGAAGATAGACACTATTCCTACCATCAAGTTCAACTGCCTTCTCAAAATATACAAGAGCTTGTTCATAATTCTCCTACTTATCAAACACTAATCCAACTCCATTATAAGCAGGAGCAAACTTAACATCATTCTAAATAGCAGACTGAAAATACTCCAAACTCTCCTTAATGCGATTGGACTTTAACAAGAGACTTCCCAAATTAAACAGAATCACACTATTATTAGGCATAATGCTAATAGCTTTTTTGTAATCTTGTTCGGCCTGCTCCATTTTTTGCAATTTCTCGTTGCAATAAGCCCTATTATAATAAGCTTTGAAGTGTTTAGGATCAATTTTTATTGTTTTGTTAAAATCCTACAATGCTTTCTTTAGTTCTCCTATCTTGCGAAAAGAGAACCCTCAATTATGAAAAAAGTCAGCCTTAGTGTCATCTAAAGAAATAGCCTTAGAGAAGTCTTCAATGGCTTTAATGTTTTCATTTTTGCGATCCTAACTAATACCTCTATTGTAGAAACTAAAAGGGTTGTTAGGCTCAATTTCCAAAGATCTAGTATAATCCTAAATGGCATTGTCATACTGCTTGAGTTTGTCATAAGCGAATCCTCTATTGAATAGAGCCTTGAAGTGATTAGGATTGATTTGTAAGGCCTAACTGTAATACTCAATAGCCAATTAGAAGTTATTCTGTTTCCTTGCTTCAAAACCCATATTGTGATACCATTCTGCTTATTTTTCATAATCGTAATTGTGGGGAGCCTATTACAGTTTCTAATTATTCTTAATTTAGATTATATTGTTAATTTAGGGGAACTCTGCATAATAACTGTTGGACAATAAATTATCTTTGTTTTTATGAGTATTAATAGGCTCATCCATCAACTCTTCCTCCTCTTATTACTATTGTTGTTTATTCTTTTGACCAGTCTATTATAAAGAAGTGAATTTGTGCACAGATTAATCAATACCCTTATGCACAGATTAATCAATACTCTACTACTCATCATTATTATTCTTATATGAACTATTCATTTGAGAAAACTTATTATAGAAAGCTTTCTTGTTAGTACTTTAAAAACTATTCTAAGTTTTCTCTTTGTCTTTTTATAATCCCAAATTATAATCCTCAATTGCCTTAGCAAACTCTCCTAATTTGTTATAACATGCAGCTCTATAGAGAAAAGCATTAACATGATTGTTATCTAATAGAATAACTTATGAGAAATCTTCAATCGCTGTTTAAATCTAGTCCAACTTTTCATAACCACATCCTCTCAAGTAAAACCCTCCTGTATTGTATTTGTCTGCCTTTATTAAATTATTACAGTCTTCAATTGCTAATTAATAGTTGCCTTGCTTCAAATATGAACTCGCTCTAATGTATAGAGCTTTCTTGTGCTTTTAGTGGCTTTCTAGTCGCTTGCTACAGATTGCTATCAAGTTGTCCAAGTTTATACTAGGCCTTTATTTTATAATCTTGTTGTCCATATAAAAACTGTTCTCTTATAAATCACTAAATTCGTTTAAAAACTATTAGTCATTTAATTCTTTGCTTTCCCTTAATTATATTTCTCGCTGCTTTTAAACTATTTTCTCTTAATAATTTTTTATTTCAAGCTGTTTATTATTTTCACTCATTAATATTGGTAAAAAAGTATATTAAATTGATTTAATTTTTATATAGCATAAATAAATAATAAAAGGTAAAATAATAATAATTGATTATAATAAAAATTAAGAATTATGATTGATATATTATATTTATAGATAAGTTATTCTTCTAAGAAAAATGACATCTTAGGAATAAGAACAACCGTATGACTTAGAAATAATAAAAGTGGGAAATCAGTAGAGCATAAAACTAAATAACAACAGCATCTAACGTGAGAAACAGATGAGCATAAACTACAATAATTAATTGCGTTCATCGTCAATCTAATAAGGTGAGCCCTAACATGACAAGTATTGGCACCAACCATCTCGAGACCAAAATCTATGGCATTAGTCATCTTCAACTTGGTTCCATTCTTCAAACCACTTCTAATTCGGAAAGGAAAGCAGATTTGAGAATACTGACTATAAAAAACAAAGATAAGTCTATAACTCCTCATTATACTCTTTGCCTTCTACTAGGACCAAACTTAGCTGTTCTTAAGGATTCGGATAAAGAGCCTAATATCCTCTCCATCATTAGAAAATCGCTCAAATCAATCCTGCCCCTGATTAGTATTATCTTAAATCATTTGTTAAAGATAATAAATTTAGTAAGAGTTTTGGATTAGGATGGAGTAATTATTATAACAATTATTATCCTGAATATTATAAGGTCCCTATGAAGAAACCTCAACCAGAATTTATGAGACATTCTGTTGGTATTATTTCATAACTTATTCATTTTTATAAATTCACTATATATTCATATATAAATA
>Ga0315908_10001066_pt1 | contig 21202 bp, 14 predicted proteins | sample LakEriMetagenome_12_FD_203520 | JGI IMG/M metagenome (GOLD analysis project Ga0315908, IMG submission 203520) | Freshwater fungal communities from buoy surface, Lake Erie, Ohio, United States - Buoy 4 MA124 | ecosystem: Environmental > Aquatic > Freshwater > Lake > Lake biofilm | place: USA... | reverse complement strand
TTATAATAATAAATATAAATATAAAAATAAAGAAAAATTTAGATAGAATGGAATATAAATTGGAATATAAAAAATAATTACAAAGCAGAAGTGAGCGTGTTAAATGTGTAGATTTACACAAAGAGTTACCTTGGATTGTAAGTGGTCTATATAATGGATATGTAAATATTTATGATTACAGTACTTAATAATTAATTAAAACCATGGAAATTTGTCCTTAACCTATTCGAAGTGTACGATTTATAGCTTAAAAATAATGGATAGTTGTAGGAAGTGATGATTTTATGTTGAGATTATTCAACCAAAATACATTTGAGAAAATATTCTAAGTTAAAGCTCATGAAGATTATATAAGAGACATAAAAGTTAATGAAGATAAAATAATAACAAGTTCAGATGACACTCTAATAAAAATTTGGAAAATAAAGGATGAAGAGTTAGTTTTAGATAAGACATTAAAGGAGCACAGCCATTTCGTAATGTAAATAGCTTTAAACCCAAAGGATAGTTAGATAATAGCAAGTTGCTCTTTAGATTAGACCATTAAAATATGGAATATTAACTTTGGGAAGTCATAAATCACTTTAGTTGGACATGAGTCAGGAGTCAACTGTGTTGAATACTATAAAGGAGATAAGCCTTACATCATATCTGGAGGAGATGATCGCTTAATCAAAATATGGGATTATCAGACCAAACTCACCATTCACACTCTTAATAGTCATCTAGACAATGTTGTCTTCATTTTATGTCACGATGTAATTATATATTTCATATAATAATTTATATAATAATATATAAATGATAATATATTATATAAATTGCGTGTATTAATATAAAAGAACTTACCAATAATACTGACAGGTAGTGAAGATAACACTATAAAAGTATGGGGCAAGCAATAACTTAACTATCTTCAAGACCTATAATTCAATATGGAACGTCCTTGGAGTGTCTGTTCAATAAATAACCTAGTAGGGTTAGGATATGACATGGGAACAATGGTATTAAAAATAGGTAATGACTAAACAGTAATAGATCAGAATAATGGAAAAATACTATACGCCCAAAACTAAAACATATTCTATGCTAATCTTAAAGCCCTTAACCTTTCCTCCATTTAGGAAAATACCATTATCCAGACTAATCCTAAATAACTAGGCTCTTTAGACCTCTACCCTAATTAAATTAGATTCAGTCCTAATGGCCATTCTTTCTCCGTCACCAATTTCTAAGAGTATATCATTTATAGGACCCAAACATTTAAGAGTTAGTCTTTTGGTAAGGCCAATAACATCGCTTTTAATAATAGCCATACTGATCAGCTATTTGTTATTAATTATTCCAATCTTATTACGGTTATAAAGCTTAATAATAATTAATAGCTTAATTAAATCAATGTTGATTATTAGATAGATAAGATTCATGGAGGTATGTTCATTTGTGTATAGAATTAAGATTTTCTCATTTTTTATAATTGGGAAACTCTTGAAATTATTTAGAAAATTGATATTAATACTACTCACTTATTTTGGAATTCTGATTACACTACTCTTGCTCTTTCTAATTCTAATAATGAAATATTCATTCTTAAACTTAACTCAGAATATTAATTCGAATTGTAGTAGGAAGTCTCCGATTCTATATAATCTGGATTATTCATTGATAATATATTCTTCTATGTAAATCAATAAAACAAATTAAACTATGTTATAGACAGCATAATATTCAATGTTTCAAACGTAAAAAAAGGGTTCCATTTATTATGTTATCAACTACAGTAGAATAAACTATACTTTAATAATTAAGAAAATCAGATAATGAGTTTAGCTTATCCTTATAACACAATATAGTTTTTGAATTATATAATTAACGAGGATATTGAATCAGCAATGGATATTCTGAACTAAATAGACAAATAATATATTGAGAAAATGAGCGAGTTTTTACAGAAAATAAATAAAGTTGAATTGGCTTACAGAATAGTAATAGATGAGAATATGAAATTTGATTTGGCAATATAACTAAACCGGATCGAAGAAGCCTTTGAAATAGCAAAAAAAATATAAAACTAATACAAATACCAAATATTAGGAGATATGGCATTAGAAGCAGGATACATATAAATTGCAATAGAATGTTATAAAAGTTCTCATGACCTAAACAGTCTGTTGCTTATCTATTCTTCTCTAGGGCTAAAGGAAGAAATGAAGCAATTAGGGGAACTGGGTCAACAATAGAACAAATTTAATATCGCATTCATTTGCTATTTCCTCACTAACTAGGTCCACAAGTGTATTGATCTACTTGTAATTAGTTAAAGAATACCTGAAGCTGCTGTCATGGCTAGATCATATCAGCCTACTATTCTTACTCAATTGTTAGCTCAATGGAAATCAAGTCTCCAACAACTCTATCCTATTTCTAGTCAAATTATTAGTGATTAATATCATCCTTAGGAGTTAGATATCCTTATTTCTAATTATTAAAAAATCAATCATATTCCTATCTTTGATCCTAACTTTGAAATTCCTGCTCATCAATATTCATTATTTTAGCCTCTATATTAACAGGATATTTCTTTACTTAATTTAGATGATGTATTTTATTATCTCATTTATTTTTTAGCCTTAATAATATAACTAAATCCAAGCTGATTGGAACAATCCTGCTATTTAACAAGTACATCTTAAGGAAAATTATGATGATGATGATTATGAATAACAAGATGAAGTTTATTATGATGTCCATGATCATTAATAAAATGATTCATGATTTATAAATCATATTTAATTATTTTATATTTAATACTCTCTTTTTAATTATTGATTCTTCTTTTAAATTTTAATCATTATTATATTCTTGTTTTAAATTAATCAATTATTGTCTTATAATAATTTTTATAATAATATAAAAAAATTAATATTATAATATTATCATAATAATATTATACAGCTGTATTTTTACACTAGAATGCTTTTTGATGTAAATAAATATTTTTTTAACATATATTTTTTAAATAAATAATATATTTATTATAAAATATATTATTTTAATAAATATTTATTTATTTAAAAATATATTTTTTGAATAAATATTTTAATTAAAATTTTAATATTTTTCAAAATTAATTAAAAACTTAATTAAAATTTTATGTAATTATGAAAAAAAAACTAAATTATTACTTAATAAAATACGTAAAATTTTTAGTAATTTTCAAAATTACTTTAAAATTACATAAAATTTAAGTAATTTTGAAAATTTATAAAAAATTATTTAATATTTTAAAATAAAGCCGTTCGTTCATTGAGAAAAAACTGTTCGTCAATAGAAAAAAAAAGTGGTCGTCAATAGAAAAAAAACCGTTCGTCAATAGAAAAAAAAGCCATTCGTCAATAGAAAAAAAGTAGTTCGTCAATAGAAAAAAGCTATTATAATTTCACTAATTTTCAAAATTACTTAAAATTTTATTAATTTTCAAAATTACCTATAAAATTACTTTAATTATTACTTAAAATATGTATTTTTCAAAATTACTTAAAAAATTACTTAAAATTAAATTATTGTCAAATTTACAAGTAATTTTTAAGTAATTTTGAAAATTACTTAAATTTTAAATAATTTTTTAAGTATTTTTATAACTAATGTTCAAAATTACATAAAATTTTAACAAATTTTCTTGTAATTTTCTAATAATTTAAAAATTTTTTTTAACGGCTCTTCAAAGAGGTCGCTGTGCAGCGCTACAGATTAATACTTTATTATATTTTATATTTATATTTTATATTTATAAGGTTATACTATTAAAGTCTCATTAAGGACCTATGTAATTTTGAAAATTACTTAAAATTTTAAGTAATAATTTAAGTATTCTTTTGAAAATTTTCCACATTCATTTTTGAAAATTTTATATAATTTTTTCATAAGATAATTTAACTTACTTTTTCTATTGAAAAATCTAAAATAATTATTTTTTCAACCTCTTTATAAGTAAAAAACATTTTTATGTCTTATTTTTATAAATTGAAAAATTTTTGTATTATTATAATAATTAATTTTATTCTAAAGTTATCCATATTTTACTTGAAATTATAAAAAAATTCACCTATTTTAAAAACATTATAACAAATATAAATACTTTATTAAAAATCACACATTTTTTTAATCAAGAAAAACATTCTTACTTTTTTAATCAGAAATAATTTTTCTCCAATTTCAATAATTAAAATTAATTTTTAAATTTCATAAATAATTTTTTTATTTATATATTTTATCAAATTTTTATTAATTTATATTTTTAGTTTTATTTCTTTTTATATATTATCTAAATAAATAAATTATTTAATTACATAATTTATATATAATATTGAAATATTAAAAGAAATAAATAATAATAATAATTATTTTTTACAATAAAATAAATAATAAAGTAAAGAATAAATCATCAGAATTTTAAAACATTCTCCTTATTATTTCTACATAAAGCGCACCCCAGGGCAAACTCCTCTCCATTAGGAGGATGATCACATTTAAGTTAACAATAATCTTTACCTTTACAAGAAGGCAATTTATCTCTTGTATATTTGGAAACATAGTCTCCAGAACATTATCTTTTATGACAAGGTTCACAAAAATGAGTAGTGTTCCAACAGAACCATTGAGCAACATTGCAACAGAATTTGCATTTGTATTCTATGAAATCCTTGCCGTGAGTTTTACAATCTTAAGCTGGAAAAACTCCACAACATCCCGCACATATCAATTCTTCAGGATTGAATTGACCGCCCGCATCACCTTAATCACAGCTCTTCAATCCTCCAAAATAAGGACCTTTACACTTCAATTATTTTCATATTATCGTTATATTATCATTTTATTATAAATTATATATTTTGAATTTACTTTGAAACATAAATAGTAAGAATAAATTGCCAACGCGTATTCTAAGGGCTTTTAATAATAAATGTCTCCTTATTTAACTAATCTTTCATCCTTTTCTCTTTATTCATATTTCAATCTTTCCAAGCTCATTTTTTATATTTTTTAAAACAAATTTAGATTTTCAGTTAACTTTTCTTTCAAACTACAACCTTAAGGTAACTCCATCCATATTTTGCATAAAGGGCATAAACAAAAGTTAAAAACGATTCTGGCAGTAATCCATCTTACATCAAGCCTCTAAAATTTTTAAATAATCAAAATTTATAAATAATAACGATAATAATGATGATAAGGATAATATATGTAATATATAAATATTTATTATAAAATATAAATATAGATAAATACATATAAATATGTAAAAATATATTTATAAATATATATAGATATAAATATTTGTCTATATGTACAAATATATAATTTATATATTACTTTGGAGATACAATGAAGATGAAAAACATGATTACATCCTAACTTGATAATAGGAGCTTGCTAAAGGCCCTCAATAAAACAAATATTACAATAATCATCTCCTTATTATTCTCCTTAACACTAAAAACAGGGTGGACAATTAACTTCACCCTTAAACCCAGGACAAGCATGTCCACATAATAACAATTTCTAACAAGCAAAACTTAATTTATCAACACACTCTTTAAACTAACAAATGTCATGCATATGTACTGGCAGATTTTTATTATAATTATTAACAACATCAGCACAATATCTACAACTCTTTTATTCACTTTTTTACTTCCACTCTTAGCAAGTATAACCATTATGATAAGGATGTTTTTTACATTCTTTACATTATTCAGTCCTACATCTAGGACAAGTGAATCTATTATTAGCATAATGTTATGCTTGTTCTTATGTTAATAATATTCCTTAATCATTTTTTTATTTTAAATCTACTTGACCAGCCATAAATTATATTATTTCTTAGCATTCTTGTTTAGTGCATTAAATAGTGAACTATCCCGTTAATTTCTAGATGTATTTATCTTCTAATAATTGGTATTGTTTTTTACCAATTATCATCTGAATTTCTAAATGATGTAGGTATTCGACGCAATCATTCTTCATGCATTTTATTTAACCTTCTTTCAGAATATAGTTCTCCATTATTGATTTCGACAAACATGCTCTACAGATTAAGTGACAGCATTTTTCAATATACCAAATATTTTCAGTATCAAAACTGTAGAAGTATTTATTGCATTTACTGTTTACGCAACGCACTAGATCTTCATTTTCTGCTCTAGGATCTTTATATCCTTTTTTGTTTTCGAATTACTCTTCTATATCAAAAAATTTTTCATTTTAATTTTAATATTATTGAGTTTATTATTAATACTATTGTAATTGATATTTTTATTATTATGATTATTGTTAAGATTTATTTGACTATTATTAACTATTATTTTGCTATTAAAAAGTGTTTACGATAGGATCATTTCTATTTCTAAGTTCAGCCATGATTTGGTTAGTATAATTGTTAAACTCTGCATGTAATGTGATTAATTATTCTACCATAAGTCCTTTCAAAGGAATCTTCTTAAATATTTTATTAATAGGAGATTCTTCTTAATATGTTTAACAAGTGTCAACATGTTTTAGAATTAATTAGTAAGGATCAATTGCGATAAGGCTATCACACATGCATTAAAAATGACGATTCTTTTAGATTTAGTACTCTATATTATTAATTCTATTTTCCATTTATTTTCTCTATTTATTTTATTATAAAAGTAATATCAATCTTATTATATCACCAAAATAATTTATTATTATTCTCTTATCTTATTTTTTATATTTTAAATTTAATTATACCAACTAACTTAAATATATAATAGGATAGATTTTAATGAAATTCACTAATACAAGAAGAGTTATTTAATAAGAAAAGTCTGTTTCACCAATTAATAATTTAGGATAAGAAAATCATATTAATTTACTTTGCTAAAATTAGATATAAATTGAAGGAAATCAAAATAATAAAGAAAAATAACTTAATAAAATTAATAATTTGATTCAAAAGCAAATAGAAATTTAAAATTAATTACAAAGCTAAATAATATAATAAAGTAATAATTAAAATTATAATAATCAATCAATTTAAAAATAAAATAACCATTAGTAAAATTCAATCTAAAATTCTTAATAAAATTCTTAATTTATTAATTAATAAAATAGTTTTTCTAATAGTAAAATAGTTTAAAATACATAAGAATAATAAAATTCAGTAAATAAATAGTTTTATTTTATAAATAATAATTATAAAAATAGCAAACTTAATTATGTTAAATTATCAGATTGAGTTAATTGTTCTAATCAAAGCTTAAATAATATAACTAACAATTCATACTAAAAAAACTTAAATTACTCAAATATTATTAGTTAAAAAAAAACATAAATAATTGATAACATTTAGAAAATACAAAAGAATAATATAAATAATTATATTTACAAATTTTCTTAAACTTAGTTTAAAAATACCAATAACAATATTTTCAATAATAATAATGTCTCTAATAAATTATAAGATGATTAAAAATAAACTTTTAATAATATAAATTGTTTTAGTAGTAATAATTAGAGTATTAAAAATAGTCCGAAATAATCTAATTTAATTTATTTGAATAGCAATATTAGTAACAAAATATATAATCCTAATAATAATTAAAATCACCATAATACTACTACTAATAATAATACTATAATTGACATGAAAAAATCTAATTTAAATAATGATAATTAATAGCACTAAATAAATTAATTTTATTATAAATAGCCAAATAATTAAAAAAACAATGATAAAAAGATTATTCAAGAATAATTGGAAGACCGAATTAAATAACAGATTGAAAAAATAAAAAATATAGTTAAAAATAATAAATCAGTCAAAACTATTGATTAAAATAGTGTTGATTCTTTAGATTCTGAAATTGATAATAAAATTGTATAAACTCTTTAAAAATATAACACAATATTGACTGTTAAAAATTTTAGCAGTCAAAGAACTAAATTAAAGCATTATAATTAATAATAATAATAAGATGATAAAATTAATTGCACCCTTAATAATCTTCTTAATTGTCTTACTTATGTTAATGCTAATAATTAGTGATTTATATTATTATAATTTTAAAGTATTTATAATTATTATTAATAAATTTATAATAATTTTAATGATAATATTATTATAAATGTAAAATAAATAAACGAAATTTATAACAATAATTAATATAAAAAATTAGTATAAAAATTTATAATGTATTAAAATTAAGAAGAAAATAATATTAAAAAAACATTATTCGGTTGGGGATACAATAATTGCTATCAAATAGGTAAAAAAACTGAACACTTAGAATTATAAGGAATGAACCAAATCCATAACATAAACACAAACATAAAATAATTAAGTATCGGAGAACAACACACTTTAATATTATTAAGTACTTAAAAATAACTAAAAATAACAAATAGAAACAGGCGAAATATTAGGAATGGGCAGCAACTTATTCGGACAATTAGCTTAAGGGGAAGAAAAAAAGCAAATAGAAGAAATCCGAGAAATAAAGCTAAAAGAAAACATTGTATAAATAAGTTGTGGAGCTGAACACTCAATGGCTCTTAATATAAATGGATAAGTATTGAGTTGGGGATTGAATTTGAAGGGATAATTAGGACAAGGCCATTATGAGAATATTTATAATGCTAAAAAGATAGATAGTTTAGTGCATAATAGCAATAACAATAATAATGTGTTGTTTTAAAATGAAACGGTGTTATAAATAGCTTGTGGAGGTTTGCATTCAATTATTTTCACGAGTAGGAAAAGGGTATTTAGTTGTGGATTTAACAAGTAGAGTCAGTTGGGTTTGGATCTTAATCTAATTCAATCTAATCTTTTTTAGGAGATCAAGTATTTCACAAATCATTTCCAAAAGATCAAGTAAAATATCAATTTCAATGTATTTTATCATTATCTATTATTATAATTATTATTTATGGTATTCTTATCTATATAATAATAATTATTTTTTATATTATGCAAAGATATCAATTAGAGCAGGAGTGTAACATTCATGTTTATTTTACGATAAATAACTTTTCTTATGGGGATAGCTAAACAACAACAGCTAAGAAATAAAAAACATAGAGAAGAAAACGTAAATCAATGATGTTTAATTAGGTAATAAGTTGACAGTGGTGTTATTGAAATCTGGTTAAGTGTTGGTGAATGGACTAGAAGATAAAAAACATTATTTTGAATAAATTCAGGAGTTGACTAATATAACTCAAATCACTTGTGGAAATACTCATATTTTGGCTTATGATAAGTATTAGTAGATTCTTTATGGATGGGGAGACAATCAAAATCATTAAGTTAATATTTATTCTGATATTAAGTTCTACCAAAATCCTCATTAACTTAATTTCATTCATAATTTCTCTATTGTATTAAATATATTATTATCAATATCATCATTATAATTATTATTATTATCTTTATCAATATTATCATTATCATCATTATTATTATAATAATTATCAAATCGTTATTTTTGATTATTATAATCATTATTATTAAAATAATTATTATGATAGCTCTCTTCTGGTCCTTTTACTAATATTGCAATTTCTAATTAAGTATTTGTGCCTTAGCCTGTTCTATCTAAAGATTAATAAATTGAAAGTCATTATAAATAATAATTGGAATCTAAAAATTTAGAGGTCAAATAATTAGAAAAACAAATTTAAAGTCAATTAGATAATATAAGATAAATAAATAATCAAAAATTATTAGATCAAAATAAATAGTCTGAATAGATTCAAGCTTTATAGAATAAGTATTTAAATTAAGATTAGAATATCAAATAGTTATAAGAAAAAACTTAAAATTTAAATGAAGTTAATAAAATGCTGAATTAAGATTTAGATAAATAAAATAAATTAATAGAGGATTACAAATTATAATTGTAAGAAAAAGAAAATTAAGAGAAATAAAGAAAAGAAAAAGAAGATACCTATAAATAATAATAATAATAATTAGAAAAATAATTATAATTTGAAAAATAGTAAAATCAATAAATATAAAAAAAGCTTTAAGATTGTTAAGAAAATTATTAGGCAATCAATTTAAAGCATCAATAATAATAATAATAATATTAATAACAACTGTAATAATTACAATAACAATTATAATAATAACAATAATAATAATAAAAACAACTACAACAATAATAACAATAATAAACCCAACCATAAAGTAATAGCAAATAAAGCAAATAAACACAAACAGATGATAGTGAAATCCGTCATATAGATGATCAAATCCTCTAAAATCAAAAACCATAAAAAATTCTAAAACAATAATCAAAAGGTAATCTAAAAACTCTTTCCCAAATAGAAGCAAGAGAAATCCCAGTTTCTCTTGAAATAGACTTCAAAGACATTAAACTAGTTAAACAAATAAGTGAAGGAGGTTATGGTCTGATATATATTGGAAAATGGAAAGAATTAACAGTAGCTGTTAAAGTATTAAAAAAAGAAGCGATAAATGATTATTCTATTCGAGATTTTCTTACAGAATGTAAAGTAATGTAAGCTATTAGACATCCTAATATCTGTAATTTCCTAGGAGCATGTACGAAGAAACCCAATTATGCATTGGTATTAGAATTTTGTAAGAGAGGATCATTATGGAATATTATTTAGAATAAAGATTTACATTTAAGTTGGGATGAACGGGTTAGATTCAGTTTAGAAATTGCAAAGGGATGTTATTATTTGCATAGTTTTAATCCACCAATTTTACACAGGGATTTGAAAAGTTTAAATGTTTTGGTAGATGAGTTTTTTACAGTTAAGTTGGCTGATTTTGGATGGACTAAGTAGTTGGATAATTTTATGACAGGCAAAATTGGAACCTATTAATGGATGGCACCAGAGGTCATTGCTGGAAAACCTTATACTGAAAAAGCTGATATTTTTAGTTATGGAATTATATTGTGGGAAATATCAGCTAGGGAACCACCTTTTAGGCGTAATATTATAATATTATTATCACTTTCATCAATATCATTATATTATTATCATCATTTGATATTATTATTATCTTATTATCATCCTATTGTTTAACATCATTTATTTTTATAATAAATAAAATTACAAATTAAATTATATATTTATATAATAATAGACATTAATGGATTGTAAGTTAGTATTGAAGTTTTAAATAATGATTTGAGACCTAAAATTCCAGAAAAAACTCCTTAACAATTTAAAGATTTAATTTAAATGTGTTGGGATAGAGATCCTATAAATAGACCATCTTTTAAATAAATAATATAAATATTATCAAATCTTTAATATTGATCTTAAAATTACTAATAAATATTATATAGATTTTTATAAATTATCATTATAATAATGGAAGAAATTCATAATAAAATATTTGATATCAATATGGAATTGGATGAAATATCAAGACAAAAAATCATTAATGGAGATACAATAATTTAAGTTTAATAACAAGTCTTTGAATTATAAGTAAATTAAATGTTATATTAATTAGAAAATCATATAATTTTTCAATGAAAATCAAATAATTTGGAAAATAAATCAATTGGAAAGATAATGTGAACATTATTAAGAAGAATTCGATGAAGCTGCAAGAAAAGTAATTTAAATAAATAAATTATAAGATTGACAATTTGGAATAAGAAATATTATCAAAAGATTAAGAAATAGTAAATCTAAAAAGTTTTAATTGTTAAGCTGATTAATAAAAAAACTATGAAGAATTTGTTTATATAGAAGAAAAACAGTTAAAAATGATAAAAGAAAGATAATAAGAATTATTAGATATAATTCATGAAAATGAATAAAAAGAAACACATTATCTGAATACTATTCAATAATTATAACTATAGTTAAATGATAATATTAAATAAAAAAAAAAAAACTCAGTCGAAAACATCTAGTTTAAATAAAATTAAACAAACAATTATTAAAATCAAAAATAAACAGACCTTGATAATAAGCATATTTAAAGAAGTAAGTCTGATTATTTTTAAGATAATTAATTTAAAAATAAACTAAAAAACATTTCAGACCAAAAAAATTAATTAGAAAATGAAGAGTATTAGATAAATAACAGTAATTTAACATAATCAAGGAAATTTAAAAAATATACAAAAATTCAGCAACATAAACAAATTAAACTAAAAGATGAAATCAAGATAGTAAAAACAAAATTAATGAAATTGAAAAGCGAACTGAAAATAAAAGAAAGAGCTCAAACATAACTAACAGAAAATTACATGAATGAATTAAGCCATCTTAACCAGAATTTGGAATATGTAAGATCAATAAATAAGAAAATAAGAGACGAAGAAGAATATAATGAAGAAGATCAACTTCAATTAGATTTAAAATATCATCAAATGGTCTTAGACTAAAATTATCAGACTCCTAAATATTCAGAGGATAATTATAAACCATCAATTGATTGTAAACAATCTATTGATTGTAAACAATCTATTGATAATTATTAATTTATGCCTCATTAGAGTCAAACTTAATCTTTCTTTAAATAGCAATCTATTTAGGAACTACCGGAAAACAATATGTTTTATCTAACTACTTTATAAGAAACTGCTCAGAATCAATAGATTCAAGACAATAATAAAAATTATTGTCAGAATCTTGAAATTCTTAGTAATGAAAACAATCTTCAAACTAATGAAGAATACAAATTTTTGGAATTAAGTTCATAATGTATCAATAAAATCATCAAAAGAAATATCGTTAATAGAGACTTACAAATTTAAATAAAAAAAAATTTGAAAGAACTTATCAGTTTTTAAAAATCTTAACTTGAAGATAAAAAGAAAAACATACCTAAGCTATTAAATGAATATAATAATGAAGATCAATCCATTTACTAAAAATCAAATAAAAGTAGAGTTAAATATAGTGAAAACGATTAATAAAATGAAGTGATTTTAAAGAGAGAGGAATAAAAATAATGCCAAATTTGTAGAATATTTTGATTTATTTTTAATATTTTAATTAATGTCATAATAGTAGTATCTGATTTTTGGAAAGCAGAATTTTCTGATTGTTATGATTACTGAACTACAATCCTTAAACAATTTAATTGGATTTATTGAGATTATGGTCTCGAATTATGTTCTAACTTATTAAATTATTAAATTTATTTTTGTTTAGTTGTCTCTACTGCTTTTATTTATTTATAGATGATAATTCTCTATTTCTATTTATTTTTTCATTTTGCACTTGTTCCATTATATTTTTATTGATATTTTGGTCTGACATATTCAAGTTTTTGAATATTTGTTTGTTTTTTTGACGAGCTAAATAGGCGATATTTCTCAAATTATATCCTAAAACTACACTATTCTAATCTTATTTTATGTCTTTATAGTTCTTCAATATTATTTTATAAATTTACTTTTAGTTGGTTTGATAAAATATAACTATTTGCCAGTTATACTACATCTTTAAACTGGTTATAATTATTACTTTTATTGTTTTTTAACTAATTATTATTATTATAATTATTCTTTTATTCTAGTTATTATGAATGGTCGTTTTTTTCGCCTAAAAGATTTAATTATCTTAATTTTTGAATGTGCATTTTGTTTTATCCGATTTCAATTCCCTTTAAAAACTGTTCATGATATTTGGTATTAATATTATTTAATTTGTTAATATTTTATCTTTTGAAACATTCAACTAAAGGCTAATTTAAATATATTATATCGTATTTATCAAGTTTTAATTAACTTTCATCACTTTTAATCTGTTTTAACTATTTTAAAAGTAATAAATCATCAGTCGAAGGTAGCATAAATACTTTTATTAGATAAATATATTTTACAAGGTTCTTTTCTTTTATTCATATTATTTATAATCTATTATTCGATTATTCTCATAATTAATATTTATATATTTTAATTTCATATATTTTTATTTATTATAAAGTTTTCCATTTTTATTAATAATGCGAATTAATTTGAAATCCATAGATAAAAAAAAATTTTATTTATTCATTGTACTATTATATTATTATCATATTTAGTTTAATAAATTAATTTAATATTTATTATATATATAGATTATGATTTTTAAAAAAATTTTTAAATTTTCAAATTTAAAAAAATAAGAAATTTTTAACGGTAAAAGTAGTTAAATCTAAATAGATCTTTTTAAATAATTTGAATAAAAAATTCAAAATTAATATTAAGATTTATATTCTGATAATTAAAGAAATCAAAATTTAAAATAAATAAATAAAATATTAATTGATTTTGATGAACAATATAATGAAGAATTATTTAGATCATATATGATTTAATCATTATGAGTTTTATTAAATTATGAAGAATAAATTTACTAAGATTAATTAGAAAAATTAGAAAATTAAATTAATATAAATTAAGACGAAAATTATTTTAATAAAAATGAATTTTAAGAAATGAGTGATTAAATAATAGATTAATATTCAAATTAACCTTTACAAGATATAGACACAAAAAAATCAGAAATAATTGAATTTATTTAAAATAGGAAGATTTTTCATCAATTAGTTAAAAAATTGGGCAAATAAAATAAATAAATATTTTTAAATTAATTATTTAATATTAAATTTTTCAACAATTAATTGAATTCTGAAGAAGTGATTAAATTTTTAGGAGAGTTTATTCATTTATATGGAAAAGAAAATAAAAAAGAAGCATTAAAAATAGTATAAAATTGGAATCAATTGCTTTAGAAATTAAGTTTAAACTAATTCAATAATATTTTCTAAGAAGATATTAAATTTTTATTTAGAGAAATAAGCAAAAAGTTTAAGACTCTGAAATAATTAGATAAAGTAAATATAATTTAATAATTGATGACCTGTAACATTTATAATTCTAAAATATTGGATAATTTATCTGATGATTTATAGAAAAAATATTTAAAGTATAACTAATCTGATTTATGGAAATCTTTAGAGGTTCTCTCTTATTTTCATAAAAAATCAGGAGTCTTAAATTATGAAATTATTTATAAAATTAAATATAATTCCATTAATTATTTAAAATAATTTGAAAATAAATTACTTATCTCACCAAATTTCATTATCAGTATTTTTTAAGTTATAGTATTAACAAAATAAGTATTTTTTGAAATTCTCATTGAAGAATTAATGATGATTATTAAGACAAAACATTATTTTTCTTTTAACAATATAAGTGTATTTTAGTTAAAAAAATTAGTACTCCTTTATTCTTAAATTAATTACATAGATAATAATATTAACAATATTTTTGCTAAGATAATATTAGATAAACTTAATGATTTTAATGATTTATAATTAAAAATGATAATTTTATCTTTTTCAAAATTAATGTATGATGATGTTTCTTTTTATTAAAAGATAAATTATAAAATAGATTTAATAGAATTAGCAAATAATGAAAATGAATAAAAAAAAGTATAAAAATTTAATGAAAGATATAATAATCAATTTAAATTATCTAAAAGAGATATTGAATTTTTAAGAAACATCATAATAAATGTTATATGAAATATAGAAATTTCCTTTATATAATTTAATTTATATATTTATTCCAAATTAATTAAAACATAAATTTTTTACATTAAAATTAAAATATAATTAATAATTTATATAGTGATAAAAATAATTTAAAAATTATAGAAAAAATGAATTTTTTAAGAAGATTATTTAGAAAAAAACCTGATGAGTTTAGCTAAGTATATTTTGATATTTAAATAAACAATGAATAAAAAGGAAGAATAATATTTACAGTAATTATTTTTGTTTAATAATTAGCTGTTTGATGAAATAGCACCTTATACAGCATAGAATTTCAGATCTTTATGTATTGGAGATAAAACGTCAAAAGAATCAAAACTATTGCTTTCTTATAAAAATAGTAGATTTCATAGAATAATTCCAGAATTTATGATACAAGGTGGTGATTTTACAAATCATAATGGAACTGGAGGAGAATCAATATATGGACGAACATTTCCTGATGAAAATTTTAAGTAAATAAATATAATTAATAATAGAATTAAACATAATGAAAAATACTTATTATCCATGGCAAATAGTGGTAAAAACACTAATGGAAGTTAGTTTTTTATTACAACTGTTAAATGTCCATGGCTTGATGGAAAACACACAGTATTCGGAAGAGTTTCTGAAGGACATTAAATTGTTGATTTAATTGAAAAACAAGGAACTTAATCAGGACAACCTATTTCTTAAGTTTTTATTACTGATTGTGGAGAAATCATAAGAGAACTTAATTTTATATAGCAAAAAAAATAATAAAATAAATAATGATTCTTATTAAAAATTATATTTTAATAATGTAATGTACTTTCATATTCTTATTTTTTATTACTTCAAATTAAAATCGTCATTAAATTTTAAATTTTATTATTCTTAAATATTCTTATTAAATATACTAATATTTTTTTCTTATTAAATTTATAGTTAATTTATTTCCGTATCATAAACTTTTACTTTTTACTAATTTATTTGTTTAGTCATAAATTTAAATATTTATAATTAATTATTATCTTATTATTTTGAATTAAAATCTAATTATTAGTTTTAATTTTTATTAATTAAATCATTTTTTTTTAAATTATTAATATTAAAACTAAAACAACATTTGCAATTATCGTGATCTTATGAATCTTGTGAGCTATTATCATCAAAATCAGTTAATTTATTTTAATTTATAGCTTCATTATTGTCTTAATTATTTTAATTTTTTTATTTAAAATTTTATTTTTCTGAAGTATTTTTATATTATTTTACATCTATTAAATTTTAATTATCCTCTTTTTCATTATTATATTTTAAATTCTGATAAAATACATAAAGAAACGTTGTCAATACACAACCAATAGCAACTCCTAATTTTTGTTTATAATCCATATCTAATATGAAATAAATAAATTAATTACAGAAATAATTAATTGAATATCAGTAATATAATAAATAAAAATATAATAAAACTTACAAAGTATGGATTCTGAAAATGAAGAAAGTATAGATTAAATTATTAGTTAATTAAATGATGAATACCTAAAAACTTTAGAATCATAATAAAAAAATATTCAAACAGTTGTATAAGTTTAAAATAAATCAAAATTATATGGTGAATAAATTTTAAAATCAAAATCTATAAATTAAAAAATCTATAAAAAAAGTATTTATAAACTTTCAATTTTAGACCAATTAAAATTAGTAGACATTAATTTAGGCAATGAAAGATTATTTTTAAGATTGTAGAATATTTAATCAGGTAGAAATAATTCAGAATTTAAATAAATTAAGTAACATGCAAAAAACTATGATAATTTCAAAGCTAAAATTAATATCTTACCATAAATAAAAAAACATCCTCAAAAAATATATGAAATGATAAAAATAGAAAACAATAATTAAAAACTCTTAAAAAAATTAATTAATGTGTAAATATATATACATTATTAAAACATTAATTAGAAAATCTTAAATTTTTTCAACAAAAAATTAAAAATAAGAAAATTTCAGGTCTGAGTAAGAAATGTTTAATGAATTTCCTTATGGAAATAAAGAAAAGAAAAAGAATCAAACAAAAGAATCAAGTTTAGAAAAAAGTTTAGAAAAAAGTATAGATAAAAGCAATTTGAACTTATTACCACATGTTTATTATGGATATTTATTGATCAACCTTATAGGTAAAAAAATAAATAAATTAAAGGATTGAATGAAATCGATAGTAATTTAAGTCCTTATTTACATTATATTCATGGTTAATTGTAGATTCTTGGAAATTAGAAAATCATATAAACCAATCTTAATCAAATATATTCAGACTCACAAATTCTATGGAACAAAAAAGACCATATTAAGTTAGCGATTAATTAATATGACATCATTAAATAAACTTTGTTTTTTAAACTGATAGATGATAAACAGTAAACTCTCTCTTAATTGAGCATTAACTTGAACAAAACTATTAATAATCCTGGTTAATGGATAAACAAAAATTTTCAAATATTTAATGAAAATGGAGTTAAATTTGCTAGTGTTTATCTTCAAGTATATTTTTAATATTATTAAATAGTTTTAATGGAGAGAAGAAAGAATGTCTAAATAATATTTAGACGAGCCCAAAATAAATTAGTATTTTAAATTATTTATTTTAGTAAGTTTAAAGGCTTGATTTTTCCTAAAGATTCTTTTCAAAAAAAGAACATCTAAAAGCATAATTTCATACTTAAAGAGAGCATCAAATATTAGTCTTTAATAGACTCTTATTAATTTGATGATGACTATATATATATATAGATAATATGTGCTAGAAACTTATAAAGGCCATAAGAAAAAAGTAATTTAAATTTATATTTTATTTTATATTAAATTTTATTATTATTATTAATATTAAATTTATTAGAATATAATTTTTATGTTTAATTTTTTTAATTTTTATCATCTTTATTAATTAAGATACTGTTGATCCTTTCTGTAGGTACTAGATTTCATCAGGAAACTAAAATATTTATACAGCTTAAACCGAAACTATTATGGTTTCTTTTAGTCCTTTTTGGAATTATTAATCATTTATTAAATTGAATAATGGTTTTGATTTATAAAAGAAATTAGAAATAAAATTCTAAATTTTTGATTATGATTATAATGATAAGTAATTATTATCTTAAATAGATATTAATGTAAATAAAATATTGGAAATACCTGGAAAATGGATTAATAATATATATGATATGAATGATAAATTTAATAAAAAATCAAACTAATAAATATACTTTTAAATGCAATTTAGACCTCATCATTTATAGGATTTTAATAAAACGCCCTAAAGATTATTATGAATTATTTAATTTTTCATTATTTTTTTTATTTTTGAATTTATATAAATTATCTTTTATATTCAATTATAAACAAATAATTGAATTGTTTAATAATATTTTTTAATAAAATGTAAAATAATTATAATTTCAATAAAAATTAAGATTTAATAAATTTTTTAGATAAATTAGATAAAAATAAAAAATAAAATGATATTGATAAAAAAATTGATAATTAAAAAAAAATAATTAAAATAAATTAAGATGAAAAATAATAAATATCTGAAAAATAAATTTTAAGTTAACAATAAAAATAATAATTATTATAATAAATATTAAAAAAAAATAAAGTTTCAAAAAATAACGGAAAAATATAGAAAAATAGTCTTTTACATAATTTAATTAATTAATCTTAAAAGTAAATGATAGATAAAATAAATGAAGAAAAAAAATTAAAATGATTAAACGAGTGTATATTTTCATATTTATTTTTAGAATTAGAATAATAAAAGAAAATAACATCTAAATAAGATGAATAAAAAAAATTAGGATTACAAAGAACTAAAAATTATAACATAATAATGAGGACATTATCAGATAAATTTTTTGAAGATAATTAGAATAATAAATTAGATGATGAAAAATTAAATAAAGTACGAAATTATGTTGAAAAATAAATAAATAGATAATTAAATAAAAGTAAATTTAATAATGATAGTAGCAAAAATAATTAAAAAGATTTTAGCCATTCTAAAAAATTAGATATTAATTTATAAAAATAATAATCTTTTTAAATATATAATCCATTATCAATACAAGTTAATAATAAGTAGTAAAAAATATAAATTAAGTAGTCAATAAAAGAATAATAAATATTACAAAATAATAAAAAAGGATAAATATATGATCCTTTAAATAAAGTAATTAAAAAAAATCTAATAACCCAATAAAATTAAAATAATAATATTAATTAATAGAAACAATATAATCCTAAAATATAATAATAAACATAATTATAATCAAATTTTGTATATTGTGATAGATGTGATAAAAAGCATCACAAAAATTTACATCATAATTAATAAGTGAAATATGAATAAATTGATTAAGATGACAATGAATATGAAGAAGAAGAAGATGAATATGAATAAGATTTTATTGATGATGAAGAAAATGATGATCATAATGAAATAGAAGATAGAAAATAACCCAGTTATATGTCTTTGTTAAGAAAAATTACCAGATATGATCCTTCTAAATTTTAAGGTAATTATTTCTAAATATTAAAAGATCAAGAAGAAGAAAGTATTGATGATATGGAAGTCGGATTTGATTAGATTGAAAAAGAAGACTACATTTCAAAAAAAATAGGATACTAAGAAGATCTAAAACAAGAATATATAAATAAGTAAATTCAATAAAAAAAGAAAGTTAAAATGTGATTTATTATTTTAATAATAAATATAAAGTTTATATATATTATATTTAATTAATATTAAATATTGTAGAATTTTAAAATATGAATTTTCTAATAAAGGTCATATTTATTTAAATTATATATTTTATATTATTTTAGGATCAATATTATAATTTGAGAAATAAAAATATTTAAATATACATAAAAATTATAAAAATAATTCGCCAATAAATTTTATTAATAAATCAAAATTATATTTTTATTAGAATGAGTTTATTTTACAATCAAATATATAATAATTTTTAAAAATTTTATAAATTTAATATTAAATAAAAAATAAGATAATAAATAAAAAATAACATAAAAATTGATAATAAAAATAAATATTTTAATTTATCATTATTTAGAATGATACCTCTTTTTAAAATATTTTTTTAAATAATATCTTTTTTATTTTCTTGTATTTTTTCTTTTTTTTTTTAATCTTTAATCACAGAAATTAGTAATTGGTACAAGTTCATCAGGTCTAACATAAGATTATGCTTTTTTTTCATCAGATTTATCAGCAGTTTAAGTGGAAATTTATGGTTAAGAGGGTTAAGAAGGAGTTTATTGTTTAGGAGGCTCAATATAATTAGCTATCAATTTAAAACAAGTTTAACCAATATTATCTTAAAGTGTATGTTAATATTTAACTTCTGAATAAATGGCATGAATTTAATCTCCAACATTAAGATTAAAAGAAGTGGTTAAGTATTCAAAATTGTCACTATCACCAACTCCATTAATTAACCATTAATTAGGTTTCTATTATGATGTTTAAACATTAACAACAAGGTCTTTATCCAAACCAAAAGATGGAGCAACTGATGTTGTTTTTCCATTTGATATCACATCAATCATTATTGCATAACCAGAAAATCCACA
>Ga0315908_10001062_pt1 | contig 21230 bp, 20 predicted proteins | sample LakEriMetagenome_12_FD_203520 | JGI IMG/M metagenome (GOLD analysis project Ga0315908, IMG submission 203520) | Freshwater fungal communities from buoy surface, Lake Erie, Ohio, United States - Buoy 4 MA124 | ecosystem: Environmental > Aquatic > Freshwater > Lake > Lake biofilm | place: USA... | reverse complement strand
CTTCAAAGGCCATTTGCCGCGCTTTTTGGGTGCGCCGACAGTCGACTTTCGGCTGAAATTATTTTCGATGTCGGTTTGGGTGATTTGTTTGTGGTTCGAAATGCGGGTCAGGTGATTGCGGAAACCATCCTCGGATCTCTCGAGTACGCCGTTGAGGTTTTGAAAGTTCCACTGATTCTGGTTTTAGGCCACGACGAATGTGGCGCAATTCGAGCCACCATGAATTCACAAGAGGGAAACCTTCAAAGCGAAGGTGAGTTCATTCACAACATCGTTGCCAGAATTGCCCCAACAGTCACTCGCTCCTACGCGGCTGGCAAAAAAGACATCGACGACATCACCGCACTCCACATCAAAGACACCATCGACGACATCATGAGCCGTTCCACCCTCATCGCGAAAGCGGTGAAGGAAGGTAAATTGGGAGTGGTCGGAGCTAACTACAAGCTAGCTCTGGGAGAAATAAGGACTCTTGTAACTCACGGCGACATCGCCTAACTGAAAGGTTCCATCGTGGAATACCGCATTGAACACGACACCATGGGTGAGGTAAAAGTACCCCTAAACGCTCTCTACGCCGCCCAGACTCAGCGCGCAGTGGAGAACTTCCCAATCTCGGGAACACCCTTGGAGCGCGCACACATTGCCGCCCTAGCCCAAGTCAAGAAGTCAGCCGCCCTAGCCAACGCCAAGCTAAACGTATTGGAGCCAGAAGTTGCAAAAGCAATTGCCGAAGCTGCCGACGCGGTAATTTCAGGTAAGCACGACGAAGAGTTCCCAGTAGACATTTTCCAGACCGGTTCGGGAACTTCATCAAACATGAACATGAACGAGGTTCTGGCAACCCTAGCCACCAGGATTCTCGGCGACACGGTTCACCCCAATGATCACGTCAACGCCTCGCAGTCGAGCAACGACGTTTTCCCTACCAGCGTTCACGTTGCAGTGACCTCAGCGCTTATCAACGACCTAATCCCAAGCCTCGACCACCTAGCAAAGGCTTTGGAAACCAAAGCCAAGCTTTGGGCAACCGTGGTCAAGGCAGGCCGCACCCACCTCATGGATGCCACCCCGGTAACCCTCGGTCAGGAATTCGGCGGCTACGCAGCTCAGATACGTTACGCAATCGAGCGAGTTCAGAGCACCATCGTGAGAGTAGCCGAAGTGCCGCTAGGTGGAACCGCGGTTGGCACGGGAATCAACACCCCAAAAGGCTTCCCTCAGGAAGTTATTCGCCTGCTAGCGGCCGAAACCAAGCTTCCAATCACCGAAGCCCGCGACCACTTCGAGGCTCAGGGAGCGCGCGACGCACTAGTTGAAGGCATGGGAGCACTTCGCGTGCTTGCAGTTAGCCTCACCAAGATCAACAACGACCTTCGCTGGATGGCTTCCGGGCCAAACGCCGGCCTCGGCGAACTTCACATCCCAGATCTACAGCCAGGTTCTTCCATCATGCCTGGCAAGGTCAACCCGGTCATCCCAGAAGCCGTGATGATGGTTTGCGCTCGTGTCATCGGAAACGACGCTACCGTAGCCTGGGCGGGCGCCTCGGGTAATTTCGAACTCAACGTTGCCATTCCAGTTATGGGTAACGCACTACTTGAGTCGATCCGCCTACTCAGCAACAGCATGCGCCTTCTAGCCGACAAGACCATCGACGGTCTAGAAGTAAACGTGGAGCGTGCCCTAGCCCTGGCCGAATCAAGCCCGAGCATCGTGACCCCTCTAAACAAGTTCATTGGTTACGAAGCCGCCGCCAAGATTGCCAAGCACGCGGTTACCAAGAGCATCACGGTTCGCGAGGCAACCATCGAACTCGGCTACGTCGACGGCGACAAGCTGACCATGGAACAACTCGACAAGGCACTCAACGTGCTATCGATGACCAGACCGGCTGAATAATAACCACCCAAAAACCCACTAATAGATACGGCCCGAGAGCGATTGTGCTCCGGGCCGTCACCTTTTTCGCGACGAACCCAATCAGAACTACTGTTGTTGCCAAACCAAAAGACCACAGAGTCGCTTGCCAGACCAACGCTGGATCGAACCAAGCCAAGAGCAGAGACAAGCCAGAAACCAACTTCACATCTCCCATGCCGATCCAGCCCTTCAGGCTGATCAGTGTGCCAATGCCAAATAGCAAAGCGCTTATGACAAAGGCGGTGAGCACTCGGCTCCACTCAAGAGTGAGCACTAAACCCAGAAGCGAAATCAGATACCCGGGGATAGTGATTTTGTTAGGCAGGCGACGCTCGCGAAAGTCGATAACCATCAGCGGGATGGTTGTGGCGGCGAAGAAGCCAACGCCAATTAAAGGAAGCATTCCCACAAGTTAGTGGATAGCCACAAACCCGAGGGGAAGTTATTCACACGCTAGGCTACGTCGCCGACGCGCTCCCAAATCTTAGAGATGATTTGCCAACGGCCGTCGATGTGAATGAGGGTTAGGTAGTCTTGCATGACTCCACCCATCATTTGAAGCTGAACCTTGGCCATGGCTGCGGTGTCAGAGATTTCGTCGATGAGGAGTATTTCGTCTTTACGAACTTCACCTTTGGATTGTGGAGATTCGCGATTCACTACGGCATCACGATAGACATCGTAAGGACGGCGATTTAGCTCACCGGTCTGAGCGCTGTATAGAACGACGTTGGTGTGAAAGACGCGGTCGAATTTCTCCATGTCTTGGGTGTGCATGACGTCGAAGTAGTCGGAAAGCATTGCCTCGATGGCAGGCCTGTTACTCATGAGCTAGTTGTCTAGTAGGTCGGTAACTAGGGCTGCGATGGCCGAACGCTCCGAGCGCTGCAGGGTTACGTGGCCAAATAGGTCCTGGCCCTTGAGAGCTTCGATCACAGCGGCGATGCCGTCGTGGCGACCAACTCGAAGGTTGTCGCGCTGGGCAACGTCGTGGGTGAGCACGACCTTCGAGTTCTGGCCGATTCGGCTGAGCACGGTAAGTAGAACGTTTCGTTCCAGCGACTGGGCTTCGTCGACGATGACGAATGCGTCGTGGAGTGAACGACCGCGAATGTGAGTTAGTGGCAGCACTTCGAGGATTCCGCGCTCGACCACGTGGTTTACAACCTCTTTGGAGACTAGGGCACCGAGAGTGTCGAAGATGGCCTGACCCCAGGGGCTCATCTTCTCCCCTTCGGTACCTGGGAGGAAACCGATGTCTTGGCCGCCAACTGCGTAGATTGGGCGGAAAACCATGATTTTCTTATGCGCTCTGCGCTCCATGACGGCTTCGAGAGCGGCACAGAGTGCGAGAGCCGACTTACCGGTTCCAGCGCGCCCACCGAGGCTCACAATGCCCACGTCGGAGTCTAGAAGAAGGTCGATGGCAAGTTTCTGCTCAGAGCTGCGGCCATGAACGCCAAAGACGTCTCGATCGCCGCGAACCAGGTGAACCTGGCCGTTGCGGGTTAGGCGCCCTAGGCACTGACCGCGGTCGCTTGAAATCACCAGCCCGGTGTTTGCCGGAACGTCTTTGAGCTCCTCGAGGGTAACGACCTCGTTTTCGTAGAGGTCGTTCATCTGCTCTGAGGTGATGGTAATTTCCGCTTGGCCAGTCCAGCCAGAGTCAACTGCCATGTTGTTTCGATACTCTTCGGCGTGCATGCCAAGAGACGCCACTTTCACGCGCATCGGAAGGTCTTGAGAAACCACCGTAATGGAATTGCCCTCGTTAGCTAGGTTCATGGCCACGGCGAGAATTCGGCTGTCGTTATCGCCGAGTTGGTAACCAATCGGCAAAACCGATTGATCTACGTGGTTCAGTTCGATCCGAAGGGTACCACCTTCGCCAACCTCAATCGGGAAGTCGAGCCGTTCATGCTCCCGGCGCAAATCGTCTAGCGCTCTCAGCGCCTGTCTGGCAAAGTAGCCAATCTCCGGATCGTGGCGCTTTTTCTCGAGTTCGTTGATGACCACGATTGGAATAACCACAGACTGTTCTTTGAAGCGGAACATCGCTTTAGGGTCGGATAAAAGCACCGAGGTGTCGAGCACATATGTGCGCAGCCCCTGTTCCTGTTTTTTTGCCGGCTTGGAACGCGATGGGCTGCTATTTGGCACTATTGCTCCTGTATGGTCTTCTTGATGAGACTTTAGACCCCACCAAACGGCATTGGTGGCGACACGCCAATCGGAGTTGTTTCGTTCATCTACCGTTTACGCGCCGAAGCGGCGATGTCTTTTAGCGAAGGCGCGAAGCGCTCGCAGAAAGTCGACTCGGCGAAAATCCGGCCAGAGTGCTTCTTCAAAATAAAACTCAGAGTTTGCGCTTTGCCAGAGCAGAAAACCAGACATCCTCTGCTCTCCAGAGGTTCGGATTACCAGATCCGGATCAGGTTGGCCAGAGGTATAAAGGTGCTTGGTGATGAGCTCTGGTGTCAATAGTTCGGCGAGCTCGTCGATGCTCTGGTCTTTGTGGGCGGCGAGGATGCTCTTCACGGCGTCGGTGATCTCATGGCGGCCACCGTAGGCCACAGCCAGGTTTACGTCCATGCCCTTCCACTTGATGGTGTGGGCTTCAGCCGTGACGATGGTGCTAGCCAACTTATCTGGCAACATCGAACGATCACCAACCAACCTAAGTCTCCAGCGACCCGATTCAGAAAGGGTCTGCACCAAATCGTCGATGACTTCGATTAGATCATCGAGTTCTTGGCTTTTGCGATTGCTGAGATTGTCGGTGGAAAGTAGATACAGGGTAACCAATTCGATTCCGAGCTCGTCGCACCAACCCAGAAACTCTCTAGTCTTAAGTGCTCCGGCGGTATGGCCGTCTTTGGCGGAATGGCCGTCTTTGAGAGCCGCCCAGCGTCGATTTCCGTCGAGGATAACTGCCACATGCTTCGGCCGCGAGCCGGCTCCGAGACCGGAGGCAATGCGCTTCTCATAAATTCGGTAAATCAGGTTTCGCACGGTTCTAGGCTACTAGGGTTAGACCTATGGACCAGCCAAAGAAAGACCTGACGCCATCGATTTACCTGCCAGTTTCTTCTGGCTTTCCAGTGGTGGAAGAGACCAAGCCAACTTTTCGTGGTTGGCTACACGCTGGGATTCTTCCAATTGTTATTGCCGGCGGCGTGCTACTAATTGTGTTCGGCAATGGAGCGGCCGCTAAGGTTGCCGGAGCTATCTTCTTCGCTTGTTCGTTCTTACTGTTCGGAAATTCCGCCCTGTACCACCGATTCAACTGGAAGCCGAAGACCAAGCTAATTCTCAAGCGCATCGATCACGCGAACATCTTTCTGCTAATTGCTGGAAGTTACACCCCGATCACAATGCTGGCCCTCCCCTTCGAACAGGGACTTTACCTTCTCATAGCCATTTGGTCGCTGACCATAATTGGAATCGGATTCCGCGTTTTTTGGATTGGGGCTCCGCGCTGGCTCTACACAATAATTTATGTGGGAATGGGTTGGGGAGCCATAGTTTACGTGCGGGACTTCATGGCAGCCAACCTACCAATGATGATCCTGATTTTGGCAGGCGGTTTGGCTTACACAATCGGTGCCGTGGTTTACGGGCTAAAGCGCCCTAACCCGATCCCGAAACACTTCGGTTTCCACGAGATTTTTCACACGCTAACGGTTCTCGCTTTTGGTTGCCACTGGACAGCGGCACTACTTATTGGGCTTGCTCCGCTTGCCGGCAGCTTCGCCGGCTAACTTTTCCTGAATTTCAGAACGGTAGCGAACCCTACGAACTCGCCTCGCCATGTCGACTATCAAAAAAATCGCAGCCAACATCATTAGGAAGACGGCAGCGAAGCCTAAAACACCGGGGCTGTAATAAACCTTGTCCGGATCGTTTAGTGGGTCGATGGTCTCTAGATTTGGGTCAATTGCGATGAGTGAATTCAAGAACTGCATGGTTTAAGTATGCCCGCATTTTGCTACTACCCTTGAACCATGAGTGAAAAAACTGCCAAGTTGGAAGAGCGGTACGGTCGCTCTGAAAACAAGTTCAGCCCTGTCACGAAATTGCTCATTTCGTTGGCTCTCGTGGGGTTTTTCTCCTTCGCAATTTACTCAACTTTTATTGCCAAGCCGCTGGCCAGCGTTGAAGTTACCAGTTAAAAAAAAATCGACGATACCCACATACGCGGAAATTTCACCGCCCTCACGGGAGACCTAGCGGCATCTTGCGGTTTCAAGGCATATGCGGCGAGAGGAAACGTGGTTGGATTTGTGGAAGTCGAAATCCCCGCAAACAACAGTGACAAGTTGGCGCTTCACGTGATTGTGAAAACTCTGGAACCGGCTGCCGTTCTTAAGTCGGATGGCTGCCGCGTCAAATAGAATTGAGCGCATGTCTGAAGAACCAACCTGGCTCACCCAAGAGGCCTTTGATCGCTTAGCCGCTGAACTCGAACACCTGCTAAAGGTGGGTCGTCCCGATATTGCGAGGCGCATTGGCGAGGCGCGCGAAGAGGGCGACCTCAAGGAAAACGGCGGATACCACGCCGCCAAAGAAGAGCAAGGCAAAATTGAAGCCCGGATCTACCGACTTGAAAACATACTTGCCTCCGCAGTCGTTGGCGAGCCACACTCGTCTCACGGAGTGGTTGAACAGGGAATGTGGATCACGGTTGAACTGGGCGGCTCTGAAAACAGCTTTCTGCTCGGGTCGGCTGAAATCGCAGATGACAACGTAACGGTTTACTCCCCCGATTCACCTATGGGCAATGCAATCATCGGTAAAAAAATTGGCGACGAGGCAAGTTACAAGACCCCGATGGGAAAGACCATCACCGTGAAGGTACTAAACGTAGAACGTTTCAACGGCTAGTTTCTAGCGCGGAACCTTCGGGTTCAAACCGGCTTCGCGCAGGGCTTCAAAAACCCGCTCGCGATGCTCGTGGCCTGATGTCTCAATCGAAAGTCTCAACTCAACTTCGCTGATGTCTAGGTCTTTTCCGTTACGAGTGTGAAGAACCTCAACCACGTTTCCATGCGCGGCGGCGATTGCTTGTGCTGCCTTCACCAACTGACCTGGACGATCTGGAAGCATAACCGAAACATCGGTGTAGCGTTCAGCAGCCATTAGGCCGTGGCCAATCACCTTTTGCAGCAGAAGTGGGTCGATGTTGCCGCCGGAAAGAATCACCACCGTTTTGCCCTTTGGCTTAATCGCGCCCGACATAAGAGCAGCAACTGTGGCGGCACCAGCTGGTTCAACTACCATCTTTGCTCGTTCAAGAAGCAACACGATTGCCTTAGCGATTTCGTCGTCGCTCACTGCAACAACTTTGTCGATGTTTTTCTTGATTAGTTCAAACGGAATCTTGCCCGGCACAGCCACAGCGATTCCATCGGCGATGGTTCGTTTGGTCTCAATTCGCACTGGCTTTCTAGCCTTGAGCGAGGTCACGTAGGAAGCAGCGTTTTCAGCCTGCACGCCGAAGACCCTAATCTTTCGATTGTGCTTGGCCGCGTAGGCCTTTACAACCGTGGCCACCCCGGCAGCCAAGCCTCCGCCCCCGATTGAGACTATGACGTTGTCTACATCTGGAACCTGTTCCAAGATTTCTAAGCCAACGGTTCCCTGCCCAAGAACCACGTCTAGGTGATCATAGGGCGGAATAAAGATTAGGCCTTTTTTCAGAGCAAAGGCTTGGGCGGCGGCCAAGGTCTCGGCAAACACCGCGCCTTCGAGAACGACGTCTGCACCGTAATGTTTGGTTGCCTCAAATTTTGGTAGCGAGGCACCAATCGGCATGTAGATGGTTGCCTTGATTCCCAACTTCTTGGCTGCCAGGGCAACTCCTTGGGCGTGGTTCCCAGCAGAGGCGGCAATTACTCCCTTTTTACGCTCGGCGGCAGTCAGCTTGGTCATCCGGTGGTAGGCACCGCGAAGTTTATAAGCGCCGGTTCGCTGAAGGTTCTCGGCCTTCATTAGAACCTCAACACCGGTAATTTCGGTGAGTGCGTTGCTGTAGAGCACCGGAGTCACATTGGCAACCTCCCGCACAATAATCTCAGCGCGCTCGAAGTCTTCGACGGTTGGCGCTGGGAGTGCTGGTTGCTTTGGCATAGATTCCTCAAGGGTTTTGTTCTGGTTTAGAGTTTAGTTTGTGAACTCACCGAATAACCCTGATGCCCCCGCTTTGAGGAGGTTTCGAACCGCGGAAATGTTTCTTTAGAACCCTTTACCGATTAACTTCAGGCGTTCGATTCTCTTGGTAATCGGCGGGTGAGTGGAAAATATTCGCTCAACGAAACCAGGCTTTACCGGATCTGCAATATACATGTGAGCCATCGCCGAGCTCTTTCTGCGCATTGGTCGGCCGTATTCACCAAGCTTCTGTAATGCCGAAGCGAGGCCTTCTGGAAATCTGGTGATTTCAGCACCGGTGGCGTCTGCGAGGTACTCGCGCTGACGAGAAACAGCTGCATTGATCAGTGGGCCAATCAAAAACGCGATGATGCTGCCAACCACTCCGACTAGTAAAAGGGCCACCCCGAGTCCGTTGTCGCGGCTATCGCGATTTCCGGCATTCGACCAGAACGCCATCCTCATGGCGAAGTCGGCCAAGATTCCGATGGCCGAAATCAGACCGAACACGATTGTCGCTACCAGGATGTCGTAGTTCTTTACGTGGCTCATTTCGTGAGCCATTACGCCCTCAAGTTCCTTATCGTCCATGATGGCGAGCAGGCCACTGGTTGCGGCAACGACCGAGTGCTCTGGATTACGTCCGGTGGCGAAGGCGTTTGGTGCTTCGTCTGGGATGATGTAAACCTTTGGCATCGGCATACCCTGAGAAATCGCGATGTTTTCAACCGTGCGCCAGAGCCTCGGGTTGTCGGCTTTTTGAATCGGCACCGCCCCAGACATCGCCACCGCAATCGATGTGGAGGCAAAGTACTGGAAAACGGTGTAGCCAAGAACGAAGAGGATGATAGGAATCACGCTCGACCCATCACCGGAATAAACACCCCAGGCGTAGGCGAGACCTCCGAGAAGGCCAACAAAGCCGAGGATGATGATTATCGTGTTGCGCTTGTTGGCAGCAATTGCCCGATACATTTAGGCCCCTGTTAGAACTTGACTTGAGGTGGTTCCTGGATCGCTGCAGCATCTGCAACTTCAAAGAACTCACGCTCGGTAAAGCCGAGACCCGATACGAATAGGTTCTGCGGGAACTGCTTGACCTTGATGTTTAGTTCGCGAACACCACCGTTGTAGAACCGGCGTGAAGCCATGATCTTGTCTTCGGTGTCGGTTAGTTCCTGCTGAAGCGCGAGGAAGTTCTGGTTAGCCTGTAGCTGAGGGTAAGCCTCGGCTACCATGAAGAGGCTCTTCAGGGTTTGCTGCAGGTCGCCTTCGGCCTTAGCTGACTTGGCTGGGTGAGCCAACGCTTCTGGGGAAACCGTAGCCGCACGCGCCTTGGTTACGTTCTCGAATAGCTCGCGCTCGTGGGTGGCATAGCCCTTCACGGTCTCGATTAGGTTTGGGATCAAATCCGCACGACGCTTTAGCTGAATGGTGATGTCGCTCCATGCTTCATCAACGCGGGTGTTCAAAGCTACGAGGCCGTTGTATGTTGCCCAGAGGAAGATACCTACAAGAGCTGCTACAGCCAGTGCAATCCAAACGAATTCCATTTTTCTCCTTTTGACGCAGTTTGCGTCACACCTAAATCGTAAGCATCAACCGGGACATCTGTGAACCAAACTCGGGATGCTCACAGCGAACACCCAGATTAGTCTTTGGCGTGATCTACGAGCAATGTAGCCAGCTCGCGATTCCAATCGTCGTCGCACTTGACCCACGGCTCGGTGGCCGAAAAGCTAACCTGGCCGATGTGGCCGCTGATCCTGCAAAGTGGTCCGGTTTCAATCGACGGATCTTCCAGTCGCCAAACATCGGCGCCGGCCACCTGCGCATCAAACGGTTCGTAGCCTTCCGATTTAAGGGTCTCAACAATGGAAGCCCACTCGGCGTCAGTTCGCTTGTTATAGCCGAAGAAAACCCCAACGTCACTGTTTGGCGTTCCCACTGCGCAGTCTCTTTGGTCTTCGACGTCGTCCTCAGTTTGGTCAACCGCTTCCCAACCCGCCGCCATCTTTACCAAGCCCTCAACATCGCAGTTGGTAGGAACCGAGTACGTCACATCTGGTTCTTCTGAAGGAGTAGGGGTCTTATCGTCCGCGGCGGGAACTGTGGCACAACCGGCCAGCAGGAGAGTCGACAGCGTAATCAAGATTGTTTTCTTCATGTGCTCCTTGTGGGACTCGAACCCACACTGTGACGATTTTAAGTCGTCTGCCTCTGCCATTGGGCTAAAGGAGCGAGACCCGATCTAGTCACTAGCCTACTTTTTCTTCTTAGCAACTTTCGAAGCGTAAGCCTCGAACTGACGACGAGGGCCTTTGGTGGCCGAGATTGAAACAATGTCGCGACGAAGAATCAGGTTCCAGATCCAACCGGCGAACACGCGAATCTTTCGTTCCCACATCGGAACTGCTAGTCCGTGGTAACCGCGGTGCATGATCCAAGCGAGAAGACCCTTGATAGCTAGGCCTTTCCACTGGTAAACGCCAACACCAATACCCAAGCCTGCGACGGCACCGAGCGGTTTGTGGAAGTATTCCTTCATACCTTCGCCACGAAGATCAGCCGCGATGTTTTTCGCCAGTAACTTAGCCTGACGAACCGCGTGCTGTGCGTTTGGCACGCAGAAACCACCAACGCCAAAACCGGATAGATCGGGCACTGCCGAAACATCCCCAGCGGTCCAGGCTCCCTTAATGGCAACCTCTCCATCTGCTACCTGAAGAGTTGCCTTGGCGCGAATGCGTCCGCGCTCGTCAACCGGTAGGTCGGTGTTGCTCGCGTAAGGGTGAGCCATAACTCCGGCAGTCCAAACAATGACGTCTGACGCGAAAGACTCGCCAGTTGAAAGTTTGATGATTCCATTTTCAGCAGAAAGAAGTTGGGTGTTTAGGTGAATCTGGGCCCCGCGGCGATCTAGATTGGCAATAACCCACTCAGACGTTTTCTGAGAAACTTCAGGCATGATTCGACCCATGGCTTCAATTAGGTGAAAGCGCACGTCGTCGAAAGTGAGAGTCGGGTAGTAGCGAAGCAGGTATGAAGCGAGAGAACGCATCTCAGCGAATGCTTCGATTCCTGCGAACCCGCCGCCGACCACCACAAAGGTGAGCAGTCGATCGCGCTCGGCGCCCGCTGGTAGGTTTGCCGCCGTGTCGAAGTTACTGAGAATACGGTTACGAATTTCCACAGCTTCTTCGATGTTCTTCAAACCGATGGCGTTCTCGGAAACACCAGGGATTGGGAAGGTTCGAGATACTGCTCCAGCGGTTACCACAATGTGGTCGTAGGCAATCTTCTGCTTTCCCGCGCCGGCTAACTCAACATGAGCAATCTTCTTAGCGTGCTCAACGCGAACTACACGCCCGGCCACAATGTTCGTCTTGCGAAGGTGGCGTCGGTGAGACACAACAGCGTGGCGTGCCTCGATAGACCCGGCAACGACTTCTGGAAGAAACGGCTGGTAGGTCATGTATGGAAGCGGGTCAATCAAAGTGACTTCGGCTTCACCCTTACCGAGTTGCTTCTCTAGTTTTAGTGCTGTGTAGAAGCCGGCGTAGCCACCGCCGACAATAAGAATCTTTGGCATGGTGCCTTCCAAAAAAAATGGGTGAATGTAATGACTTAAGTCTAAACGCTAAGTACAGAGTGGAAGTCACATACTGGTCTAGAAACTGGGGTCGCATTGGCAGCGGTTTTGCTTCCAGGTGCAGGCTTCCAAAGCTATGTCACCAATCGGATTTACTCCGGGTCCGGCAGCCAGAGAATGCCCGGCTAAAGCATGGAGGCATTTGACTCTCAGCGGCATACCTCCTGCGGAAATACCATCAATCTCCGAAACCTCACCGTGCGCCAGGCGATCCGATAGATAGGCTTCGTGCGCCTTTTCGTAAGTCAGTTTGAGCTCTGGTTCAGCAGCAAGGCGCTCCTGCAACTCTGCCATGAAACCAGAGGCTTCGAGGGTTGATAAAGCTGCCGTAGCGGCCGGGAGGCTCAGATAGTAAAACGTAGGAAACGGTGAGCCGTCTGAGAGCCTTGGCTTGGTAACGACCACAATCGGATTGCCACAAGCGCAACGTGCCCCAACGCCAACGACATCGCGCATTTCGCGTCCAAGTTGTTTTTCAAGCGAGCCGATGTCGGCGACCGAAGCCGGGGAAAGTGGCACCGTTAGGCCTTGGGTTGTTCTAAGCCGGCCCGAACCACGGTCTCCACCAAGTTTTCGCTCCAGTTGGTTTTAGTGGTCGAGACTTTTTTACTCAGCGAAGTGCTGTTTCGAGCAGCTGCCAAAGCAGCGCCAACGGTTCCCGACCGATCGGCAGAATTAACCTTTTCAGCATCCATTACCGTAAAGGAAATCTCCCCCGGCATCACGTAGAAAAGTCGATCTCTGGCCTGAGCCCTGATGTAAACGGGATCGTCCCAGCGCTTTAGATCCTCTTTCATTTGAATGAGACTTTTTCGAGTTTCCTCATTCTGATGAGCTAAATCTGCGGCGACTACTCTTTGTTCATACCAAATCTGAACTCTCGGTGCCAGGTTCACAAATGCCAAGATGCCTATGCCGATCAAAACCAGAGCACGACCGCTCAGATTTAGTTTTCCCAAAAGCTCACTGCGGGCAGCCGACGAAGTAACCCGCTTCAAACCAAGAGCTTTCGGTCTTGAGGTCTTCATCGGGCTTCCTTTTCTAGAGGCTTAGTGCTTGAAACGAGGGAAAGCGTCTCGACCAGCGTAAACAGCCGCGTCCATTAGCTCTTCTTCGATTCGAAGTAACTGGTTGTATTTTGCCACACGCTCGGAACGCGCAGGAGCACCGGTCTTAATCTGGCCGGCGTTCGTGGCAACAGCTAGATCTGCGATGAAGGTGTCTTCGGTCTCGCCCGAACGGTGCGAGATGATTGCCTTCATTCCCTTGCTCTGAGCTAGCTCAACAGCGTCGCGGGTTTCGGTAAGGGTACCAATCTGGTTCACCTTCACCAGGATGGCGTTTCCAGCCTTCTCATCGATACCCTTTTGCAAACGTGTCGGGTTGGTCACGTAAAGGTCGTCTCCAACCAACTGAACCTTTTCTCCCAATACAGCGGTGATCTTGGTCCATCCAGCCCAGTCGTCTTCAGCTAGCGGGTCTTCAATCGAGACCAGTGGATACTTGGCAACTAGGCCCTCGTAGTAGGCAATCATTTGATCGGTGGAAAGCTGCTTGCCTTCGAACTTGTAAGTGCCAGATGCCTCATCGTAGAACTCGGTGGCAGCAACATCTAGAGCCAGAGCGATGTCTTTACCAAGCGTGTAACCAGCTTTGGTAATCGCTTCCGAAATTAGGTCAAGTGCAGCTGCGTTGGTTGGAAGTTCCGGAGCAAAACCACCCTCGTCGCCAAGTCCGGTTGAAAGACCCTGTGCGTGAAGTAGCGACTTCAGTGTGTGGTAAACCTCAACACCCCAACGAAGTGCCTCTGAATAAGTCTCAGCACCAAGAGGAACAATCATGAACTCCTGGATGTCAACACCGGTGTCGGCGTGAGCACCGCCGTTGATGATGTTCATCAGTGGAACCGGCAGGGTTACGCCCTTGTTCTCACCAAGGTACTCGTAGAGCTGTAGTTCAGCCGACTCGGCAGCAGCTCGAGCGTTGGCCAAAGAAACACCCAAAATAGCGTTAGCGCCAATGCGCTCTTTGTTTGGGGTGCCGTCTAGAGCAATTAGAGCCGCATCAACAGCGCGCTGATCGGCAGCATCAATACCCTCAATCGCTTCATTCACTTCATCAAGAACAGCGTTTACGGCGTTTAGAACGCCCTTACCCAGGTAACGACCCTTGTCGCCATCGCGGCTCTCGTGCGCTTCAAAAGCACCGGTCGAAGCGCCTGATGGAACTGCAGCACGACCGAAAGCATCGTCTTCTAACAAAACTTCAACCTCGATAGTTGGGTTTCCGCGTGAATCTAGGATCTCGCGAGCTCCTACAACATCAATCTTCGACAAGGTTTCTCCTATTTTTGGGGGTCAATAATCTGGCGAAATGTCGCCGCACCACACCGTTGTAATAGGTCTAGTTTACCTAAACAACGAAGCTTCAGGCGATTGGTCGAAGTTCAATCTCAGTAGTGGATTCATCCAAGGTTGCGAAGTGAGTGAAACCGTTGGCCGCGAGAGATTCCAACAGGCCATTCAGTTTCTTCGGGCGCGATTCCAAGCGAACTCGATAACCTTGCGCAATCAAAGACGCGCGAATCTCAACCGCCTTAGCAAAAACATCGCCTTCGAGAACCAACACCACAGCATCACCCGATGAAGCAAACAAAGACGGCGACACCAAATCCATCACTCGCTCAAAGCCAAGCGAAATACCAACCGCTGGAACATCCGAGCCAAGCCACTTGCCAACCATGCCGTCGTAACGACCACCGCCGCCAATCGATGAACCAGAACCAGGGTGCTCAATCTCAAAGATGGCGCCGGTGTAGTAACCCATGCCACGAACCAGGGTCGGGTCATACTTCAAACGAGCAGATCCAACCACCGAGAAGATTTCTTGCAATTCGGGAGGAATCACCGAAACATCCAAAGCCGAAATCCAAGTCGTAAACGCAGCACCGACCCCAAATCGTTCCTCAAGCTCAGCCGCAACATCATCGGCGCCAACCTTGTCTAGTTTGTCGATTGAAATCATCGCCGAACCGTGAGATTCCGCAGCAACCCCCAACGACTCCAAAAGAGAAACCAAGAGCGAACGGTGATTCACGCGAATTACAGCATCCGAAAGACCCAAAGCATCAAGTGTCGCCAAAGAGGAAGTTAGAAGATCAATCTCCGCCAAAAGTGAACCGTCGCCGATGATGTCGATGTCACACTGAACAAACTGACGGTAGCGCCCCTTCTGCGGGCGCTCCGCTCTCCAAACCGGGCCGGTCTGAATCGCCTTGAAAACGGAAGGTAGAGAATTGCGGTTGGTGGCGTAGTAACGAGTTAGCGGAACCGTTAGGTCGTAGCGAAGACCTAAGTCTGAAAGCTCTCCCCCGCCAGCCAATGCCTCATCAAGCTCAGCGCCGCGCTTCATAACGCGGAATGCGAGAGTCTCGTTGTCGCCGCCCTGACCAGAGGTAAGTTTGGCAAGCTCTTCAAGAGCCGGAGTTTCAATGGCCTGGTAACCGTGGTCCGAGTAGGTATCAAGAATCTTGTTCAACACCAAGTCACGCGCACGCTTATCTTCCGGAAGGAAATCACGCATGCCGCGTGGTGGGTTCACAGGATTAGCCATGGGTCAAGTTTGCCAGAGCCTAGAGCTCTTCTCCGATAACCCCAGCATCGGATGCTTCAAGGACTTCAAACTTTCGAATGTCGCTCATCAGGTCGGTGGTTGCTTTTCTGAGGGCCATTTCAGGGTCGATGCCATGTGCTCGGGCTGCGGAGACGATGGCCAGGAGTAGGGTTCCTAGTTCTTCATCGGTTTCAACTTTGATTGGGCTTTTGCCTTTTTCGAGGACTCCAAGCTTTTCAGCTTTGCCTATTACCTTGCTGGCTAGGGCTAGAGAAGGCATTGCTAGTGGAACGCCATCTAGCACTGATTCGCGTTCCGGCTTTTCCTTCTTCTTGTGGTTGTCCCAAGATTTCATTACGTCTTCACCGGTTTCGGCGGCAAACTCTTTGAGTTCTTCTTCGGTGCCAAAGACGTGAGGGTGGCGAGACTTCATTTTGTCTTCCATGTATTTGGCCACGTCTTGGATGTTGAATTGGCCGTTGGCTTCGGCGATGTCGGCGTGGAAGATGACGTTGTAGAGAACGTCCCCAAGTTCTTCTTTGATTGCCTTAGGGTCTTTGCTCTGAACGGCGTCGATGAGTTCGTAGGTCTCTTCGATTAGGTAGGTGAGCAGTGATTCGTGAGTCTGCTCGGCGTCCCAAGGGCAGCCGCCGGGGGCTCGGAGTTTATGAGCGGTTTCGATTAGGTCGTCTAGGTTGCTCACTTCATAACCTCCAGTTGCTTAGGTTTAACGATTGCGAATAGGAAGAAGATACCAAGTGAAAGGAATCCAACGATGGCGAAACCTAGGCCCATCGAAGAATTGTGATCAAGCACGGCATAGAGTGGGCCGGCCAGAGTGGCGGCAAATGTCCCTGAGAAGGTAATCACTGCGGCCGCTGTTCCTGCTTCGTGGGGATGTGAATCCATGGCGAGACCGAGTAAGGGGGTGATTGAGGTTCCGAACGACATCACGAACAAAGCCAAGGTGACGGTGAACACAATGAACGGCAGCTGCAAGACGGCAACCACAACCAGCATGGCTCCGGCTGCCAAGCCCAAGATGAGAGTTCCGAGGAGCACGAATTGCGGCTTGAACTTGCGGCTGAGTAATGCGCCGATCTGAACTCCAAAATACGACGCGGCCGAGTTAGTTGCCAGGATGAAGCCAACTTGCAAGGCTCCGATGCCAAAAGCATTGTCGTAGATGAAGGTGCTGATGCTGAGATAGCCGTAGAGTGGGATGCTGATGGTCATCTGAATCATGACCAGCCCAAGGAAAACACGGTCTTTGAGTAGTCTGCCGAAACCGGTAATCACGTCTTTGGCAGTGGTTTTGGTTCGATCTTCGAATGTCATGGTGTCGGGAAGTTTCCAGAAGACCAGCGTCAGGAGAAGAAGTGCCATGATTCCAAGCAGGGTACCGAGCCCCCGCCAATCGGTGAAGCTTTGAAGCACCGAGCCGAAAATTGGCCCGAGAAACCAGGTGGTTCCCATTAGCAGCATTGAGCGGGCGATGGCCTTGATGAGCTGAAGACCTTGGTAGAGATCTCGAAGCATGGCGTTGGCTACCACCGCAGCGCAGGCAGCGAAGAACCCCTGAGCGGCGCGGAGGGTGAAAAACATTTCATAGCTAGTTACGAAGGCTGTTGCAAAAGACGCAACAGCAAAACCTAAGAGAGCAAAAAGCACTGGTCGGCGGCGGCCGATTGCGTCACTCAACGGACCCGCCACAACTAGGCCCACCGAGACTCCGAGGGTTAGGAAGGTCATGTTTTGCGCGATTAGCGATGGATCAACCTTTAGGTCACCGGCAATAGCCAAAACATTTGGTAAATATGGATCCAGAGCGAGCGGTTGAAAAATGCCCAAAGCTCCAATGAGCACAATGAGGCCATTGCGGAGTTTGGTTTGGGTCATGGCTTCAAGGCTAACAAGGCTTTAGGTGGTTACTTGGTTGACTCGGTTTAGCTGTTCCAAAAGTGTCCAGGTCCAGTCGATCATTTCCCGGTCTGAAGTGACCTTCGGGGTCGGAATATTGAGTGTCTTTGCTGTTGAAAGATACCTGGAACCCGGATAAAGCTTAGAGAAAGCCACCTGCCTTGCTTCGTCGAAGTCGATTGGAGTTATGCGAGCCATCTGGCCGATGAGCAGAACGTCTTTGAGACCCATTCGATTAGCGGTCTGGCGAAGCTCGGTAACGTCTAGGAGGTTTGTAACCGATTGCGGCGTTGGGCCGTAGCGGTCTTCGAGTTCCGCCTTGATTCGGTCTAGGTCGGCTCGGCTGTTGCTGGCATTGCTGCTCGCCGATAGCTTGTGATAGGCCTCTAGGCGGAGGCGTTCGGAATCAACGTAAGCGGCTGGGATGTGCGCATCGATTGGAAGTTCTAGTTTCAGGTCGGCTGGAGTTTCCACTTTCACGCCCTTGAAGTCGGCAACTGCTTCGCCAATCATTCTTAGATAGAGATCGAAGCCAACTCCGGCAATGTGACCAGACTGCTCGCCTCCGAGAAGGTTTCCAGCGCCACGAATTTCGAGGTCTTTTAGCGCTACCTGCATGCCGGAACCAAGTTCGTTATTGGTGGCGATTGTGGCAAGTCGGTCGTGAGCATTTTCACTAAGTGGTTTTGACGGGTCGTAGAAGAAATAGGCGTAGGCGCGTTCACGGCTGCGGCCAACTCGTCCGCGGATTTGATGCAACTGGCTGAGGCCAAAGTTTTCGGCGCGATCAACGATGAGAGTGTTGGCGTTTGGAATGTCGATGCCGGTTTCGATAATGGTGGTTGAGACCAGCACATCGAACTTCTTTTCCCAGAAATCAACCACGACCTGCTCGAGGGAATTCTCTCCCATTTGGCCGTGAGCCACAGCGATGCGCGCTTCCGGGACCAACTCTCGAAGGTGGTCGGCCACGAGCTCGATGTTTTCCACGCGGTTGTGAACGAAAAATACCTGACCTTCTCTAAGGAGTTCACGATGGATAGCCGCAGTGACCTGCTTATCGGAATACCCGCCAACGAAAGTCAGGATTGGGTGGCGGTCTTCTGGCGGGGTGGCCAGCGTAGACATCTCGCGAATACCGGTAACGGCCATCTCTAGGGTTCTTGGAATCGGGGTGGCAGACATTGAAAGTACGTCGACGTCGGCTTTCAGTTCCTTGAGTTTCTCTTTGTGTTCAACGCCAAAACGCTGCTCTTCGTCAACGACGATTAGGCCTAAGTTTTTGAACTTCACGTTTCCGGAGAGTAAGCGGTGAGTGCCAATAACCATGTCGATGCTTCCTTCGAGAAGCCCCTGAATCGTCGATTTCACCTCTTTGTCGGTTTGGAAGCGAGAGAGGCTGCGAACGTTTATTGGGAAGCCTTCGAATCGGCGCTCAACCGTGTCGGTGTGCTGGCGAACCAAAAGGGTGGTTGGAACAAGCATGGCCACCTGCTTGCCGTCTTGAATGGCTTTGAAGGCAGCCCTAATGGCAACCTCGGTTTTGCCATAGCCCACGTCGCCCGCTAGAAGACGGTCCATTGGAACACTGCTTTCCATGTCTCGTTTCACCTCGTCGATGGTGGTGAGCTGGTCTTGAGTTTCAACGAAAGGGAATGCCTCTTCCATCTCTCGTTGCCAAGGGGTGTCTGGCCCGAACGAGTAACCTTTGGCCTGCATTCTCGCCGAATATAGTTTCACGAGGTCGATGGCAATCTTGCGCACTGCTTTGCGGGCTCTCCCCTTTTGGTTAGCCCAGTCGGAGCCTCCCATTCTCGACAAAACCGGTGCCTCGCCACCAACATAGCGAGTGAGTAGATCAAGGTGGTCGGTTGGCACGTAGAGGGTGTCGTTCGCTTGGCCGCGCTTTGAGGGAGCGTATTCAACTAAAAGGTATTCGCGTTCGTGCTGGTTGCCGGCAACTCCGCTCTTGCGAGAAATCAGTTCTACAAATCGTCCGATTCCGTGAATCTCGTGAACCACGTAGTCGCCGCCTTTTAGAGTTAGCGGGTCAACCGCTGCTCCTCGCCTAGCCGCCAGTTTTCTGGCCTTGGGGCTGATATAGCTGGAATTCTTTCCGTAGTAGTCGGCTTCAGTGAGAACGATGAGTTTGCTTTCAGGTGCCGCAAACCCTTTTCGAAAGCTGGCCTGCCCAACGATTACAGAATTCTTGCCGTCGTCGGCGTCTTCAAATAGCCTGGCGGAAATGCTTTGGCTATTGAGCTTCTCCACCAAGCGTTCGGCGGTTCCGTGCCCGGGCATGACGATGTAAATCGTTTGGGCTGCCTTTAGTTGATCTTCCAACCACTGGTCGACCTTGGTTTCAACAATCGTGAAATTTGGAATGTCTAACAATTTGAGATTGATTTCCGCTTCGTCTGCCGAAGGTAATTGGCTAATCTCAATTTGCTGATGTTCACTAAGGCCGTCTAGAAATGTTTTGACAGGAAGGAAACCGCCGGCGCTGAGGTCAATCGGAGCCACCGCCCCTTCAGCTGCTGCATCCCAAGCCGCGTGCAAGAACTCCTCGTTGGTTTCCACAAGCGAAGCGGCTCTTGCCCCCGCTTTCTCCGGGCCAATGATGGTTACAGCCGCATCTTTAGGCAGATAGCTACTAAACGGAACCATTTTGTCTACCAGAACCGGGGCCAACGATTCCATTCCTTCAACCGGGATTCCCTCGGCGATTTTAGAAAGCATCGTGGATAGGTTTGGAAACTCGTGTTGCATTTCGCGTGCCTTGGCAGCAACCCCCGGTGTAATGATTACTTCGCGAGCGGGGAAAATCTCCAGAGACTCAAGTGCTTCACCGGATAGCGAGCGCTGATCGGAAACCGAGAACTGGCGGATCTCCTCGAGTTCGTCGCCAAAGAATTCGAGTCGAACAGCATGCTCGGCGGTCGTTGGGAAAATATCGAGAATTCCGCCTCGAGCCGCAAATTCACCGCGACGAGTAACCATGTCGACTCGCTCGTAGGCCAATTCCACCAATTTCAGATTGAGTTCCGGCAAAAGGTAATGGCGGCCGGTTTCTAGTTTCAGCGCGGGGTGTTCTCCCAGCCCAGCCACCACCGGTTGCAAAGCCGCTCGGATTGAGGCCAGCACGTAGATATTTCTATCGATTGTTTCACTCTGCAGCTGATGAAGCCTATGCAAAATCCTCACCCTTTTGCCCACGGTTTCAGGGCTTGGGCTCAGTCTTTCGTGAGGCAGGGTTTCCCAGCTGGGAAACTCAAGAACTTCGCAGGTTGGGTCAAGTTCTTTGAGTACGTCGGAAAGTTCTTCGGCTTCCCGACCGGTGGCGGTGACCACAAGTTGCACCGGGGAAAGTTTCTTGGCGGCCCTGGCGGAGGCAATTAGATTGAGCACAAACGGGGTTGCTCCCTGAGGCGAAACCACTCGAATCTTTGAGTTTGTGATGTTCGCTTCCAACTTTGCGGTTGGATACCCGTCTGCGAAGAGCGCGGTCAGGCGCACTAATGCCTGGGCCTGCGGGTTGTTCACTTCTCCAGTTTAGGAGTGAAAGCGTTGCTGAGCTGAGGCGAGACCATCTTTGACGATAGCTTCGACCGAATCGGCGGCAATTTCAAGGGTGGTCGGAAGTTCTTTCTTCTCGGTTGAAGAAAAGTTTTTGAGAACGTAGTCGGAGGTTTCCATTGATCCCGGCGGCCTGCCAATGCCGACTCTTATGCGGATGTAGTCGTTTGTGCCTAAGCTCGCGATGATGTCGCGAAGACCATTGTGGCCGGCGTGACCGCCGCTGAACTTGATGCGAACGTCTTCGGCGGGAATATCGAGTTCATCGTGGATCACTATGATGTTGGCTGGTTCGATGTCGTAAAACTTCGCCAGGTTAGCAACCGGACCACCCGAGGTATTCATGTAACTCAGTGGTTTCGCGAGGATCAGCTTGTCTTGCCCAATGCCAAGACGA
>Ga0315908_10001058_pt1 | contig 21266 bp, 21 predicted proteins | sample LakEriMetagenome_12_FD_203520 | JGI IMG/M metagenome (GOLD analysis project Ga0315908, IMG submission 203520) | Freshwater fungal communities from buoy surface, Lake Erie, Ohio, United States - Buoy 4 MA124 | ecosystem: Environmental > Aquatic > Freshwater > Lake > Lake biofilm | place: USA... | reverse complement strand
CCTGGCAACATAGGATCCAAATCTCCTTATTTCGCCATATTTTTACCAATTATAGAAGAACCAGCTTCTCCAAATCCTAAAGCCAACAATATACCTATTTTGGTTATGGCATTTTCAATAATTAGTACTTCATTTGAATCTTTTTGATTAATATTTTATAATTCTTGATCCTTACTAGACAAAGGGTTAGTAGCAATCTGATTGACTTTTTTTATCATTCTCTCAATTGGCTCTAATGCAATTCGGTTAACATCCTAACTAAAAATCATAGATCCTATAACTAAAACAATTGCTACATAAATTGTTCTACAGATGTTAATAATTGATTAATTTATATTGTCTTGTCTTGCACTAGTTTATGAAATAATGGTGTATGACTTTCCATTGAAATTATACGTGGATGAAAGTTTATTGATTTCTGATATTCTGAGATCCCCATAATTCTTTGTATAAGGGGTTTAAGTATAGGTTGGATTTTCAAATTATAGATAAATAAGAGGTTAATCACTGACTTTTGAGGGGGAGTAAATTTTATTTGTGTTATCATTGATTTAGATGATCAGATTGAACTGACTCTAAAGATTTGCTTGATTATTCAGATTTGAATCAGTTGAAGATGCTAATGTTTAGAGAGTATTTATATGCACTAACATGTCATTTTCTAAATCAAAATAATAACCGTCGTCAAAAAGAGGCACTATCATTATTAACGATAGCACTAATATTATCACTCTTATTGTTATTATTTCTGATAATTTCTAACCAATTCTAGATTCAGATTCATTTTATAATTCTTCTAGTTCTTTTAATTCAATTTATTAGTCTTTGTTTGTGTGATCTATAGCTTATCTTTATTTTAGTTTTATATTCTTTTTTTTTTGTTCTTTTTCCTCTTTTATCATATTTTGATTTTCTATTTCATATTATTAAAGTTATTTTATTTAACTTATATCATCTACAGTATCAGCTTCTTCTTAATTTTTTTTATCCTATTAATTTTTTTAATGTACTAATTTTAAAATTTTTGTAAGTCTAATTAGTCTAATTATTCTTATGATTCTTCCAGCTCTATTAATTTTTATAATGATAGATTGAATATTAAATATTTTTATAATATATATTAATTAATATGATATTGATAATTACTTGGTTCCTATCCTTGCAGCCCTTGCAGCTCTGGCAATACTGCTAGCATCGTTGGACTGAGAAGCAGCTGTGCTTCCACTGAGAGCATTATTAACCCAATGAAGGTCAAGAATTATAGAGGCAGTGCTAATGATATCCAAATAAAAATAAAAACTACCAACATACTTCTTCTTCACCATTATCTATAAGAACATTTCGAACAAAAATGTCGTTAGAATTATCAATGAAATAATACTCAAAGCTAAATCAGAAGAAGCATCTCCTAAACAGTTAAACATATCCGAAATAAATAAAGATACCACTGTCACTATTGCAATGTATATTCCAAACCAGAAATCATCTAATATTTATGCTAATTTAGGATACTTTTATTATTTTTATTCATATTTGAATATATCCACTGGTTGTACTTTTTCATCTTTTATTTTATTCTACTCTTCCAACTTTATTTCTATTTATCATTATTGTTTTTATTATATTTTTATTATTTTAATTTATATTTAAATATATCTTTAATTTTTATTATTTATTTTATTCTTATAATTTAATAATGTTTATTTCCTTTAGAATTTATTTTATTACTCATACTAATAAAATTTTTTCTAAAATAAAAATTGAGTATTTTATACTATACTTACCATTATTACCATGATCACTTAATTAATCCTCTTTTTTAATTTAATTACTTCTAATATATTATTAGTTATTTAATTTACTCGTGTAGTGTTTTTATCTTTTAAGCGTTCGACATTTCTTATTGCATTTTATTTATTATAAATATATTTTCAGTTGTTTAAATATCTTTAGAAATATAAAGAAATTGAACGCTAAATATTTAATATAAAAAGTTATAAAAATGAATAAAATATATATGAAATATAAATAGATTTGCATAAATAAATAAATAAAGTAAGCAATAAATATAATGAGTTAGAAGAATTTAATAGGAGCTATAGATTAATCAACAAGTGCAACAAAATTTACAATTTATGATAAAAAGGGGTAAGAGATAGTAAAGAATGTATTGAATCATAGTTAAATATCTAAAAATCCAGGCTGGTTAGAACATGATCCTTAAGAAATAATAACTAATTTAAATAAAGTAATCGATCAAAGCATAGAAGATCTGATAAAATAAGGGAGAGATCCTCACGACATAAAATCAATTGGAATAACAAATCAAAGAGAAACAATAATAGCTTTTAATAGAAAAACAAATCAAGTGTACGACAATGCAATTGTATGGTGTGACCAAAGGACCAAAGATATTTGTTAAAAAATGATTCATAAATTTTAAGGAGATAAAAACCCTTTTAAAAGCATTACAGGATTACCAATATCTACATATTTTTCAGCATTTAAAATAAAGTGGTTAATAGAAAACAATGAATAGATAAAAAAAGAATTATTAGATGTAAGTTTTGGGACTGTAGACTCTTTCCTCTGTAATTATTTAACTGGTAATTTCTACACTGATGTTTCAAATGCAAGTCGTACATTTTTAATGGACTTGAATAGTCTTTAATACAGTGAAAAGATGCTGGAAGAGTTTGGAATCAAAGAAGATAATCTAGCAAAAATAAAGAGCAGTTGTGATGAATTTGGAAAGATAAAAGAAAGTAGTTTGAAGAAATATGATGTTTCAATAAATGCTATTCTTGGAGATTAACATGCTGCTTGTTTAGGGCATGGAAACTTAAAGGAAAAGGAAGTAAAACATACTTATGGGACTGGTTGCTTTATGATGATGAATATTGGTACTTAGGCTAGAATTACTCCTCATGGACTTCTATCTACTGTCCTCTTCAAACTCGGACCAAATCAGCCGTGTTATTATGCTCTTGAAGGAGCTATTGAAACTGGAGCGCAAAACATTAATTGGTTATCAAATAATTTAGCTCTTTTTCATTCTTTCCACTAAATGGATCAAATGATTTTACAGACCAAAGATAATGCTGGAGTCTATTTTGTACCTGCATTTGGAGGACTTTATTCTCCCTTTTGGAATGAAAGCTCTACTGGGTATTATTATTTACATGTTATTTTATTTCATATTTTATTTATCATTATATTTTATTTTTTTATCATTGTATTTATTAATATATTATTTTTTTAGAAATTATATTAATATTTTATTAAAATTATTTTTTTTATTAATTATATAAAATATTGATTTTAAAGTTTGATAATTGGTATTTCTCATAACACAACAAAAGAACATATAGTAAGATCTGTAATAGAAGCAATATGTTATAGGACTAAAGATGTAATTGAAACAATGGAAAAAGTAAGTGGACTATAAATAGAAAGTTTGAAAGTGGATGGAGGAATAACTCAAAATTAATTAATAATGTAAATGTAAAGTGATATTATTCAAAAATTTATCAATAAAACATAAATTACAGATAGCACTTCATTTGGAGTTGCATTAGCTGCAGGAATTTAAAGTAAAATATTTTAGTTAGATTAACTTTTATCAATTATCAAATCTGAAAAAATTTATTCTCCTGATTCATCACTAAAATAATAAAATGAAATGAATTATTAAAAATGGACTAAAGCTATACAAAGATCACTTGATTGGTGATAATTATCAAAATTAATAATACTAATTCATTAAAATAATTATTAACTATCTATATATTAAAATTTTATATTATTTGTATTTTTACAAAGCATAATAAAAATATATTAATTAAATCAATCTAAAAATATTTTCTGACTCAGAAAAATAAATATTATAAAATTATGAGTCAGAATAAAACTCAATATAAATAGAGAAAAAAATATATGTAGTATATAAAAAAAAAAGAAAAATGGGATAATTATTAACAACAATATGGGATAATTTTAATACAAAAAAAGAATCTAAACTTTTAATGGTAGGTTTAGATGCAGCAGGAAAAACAACATTATTGTATAGAATGAAAATAGGAAATGGTGTTGATAATATAAGGACAGTTCCAACTATTGGATTTAATGTAGAAGAATATACTTATAAGAATTTAAAAATGAGTATATGGGATGTTGGAGGTTAAGACAAAATAAGACAGCAATGGAAACATTTTTACAATAACACTTCAGGAGTAATTTTTGTCATTGATTCATTAGATGAAGAAAGAATGGAAATAGTAAGTAAAGAGTTGGAATACTTATTAATAGAAGATTAATTAATAAATGTTCCTTTTCTTATCTATGCAAATAAATAAGACGTAGCTTAAATGAGTGTTTCTTAAATTCATTAATATTTAAATTCCAGAAATAATCTCAAAAATAGAAAATATTTAGTTCAAGGCTGTTCTGCAATAGTAGGAGATGGAATTTATGAAGGATTAGATTGGCTTTCTAAACAAATTAGCAATAATTAAAGATATTGATTTATACTTTTATATTTACAAATTGTTAACTAAAAATAAATAATAATATTATTATTTAAATTAGAGTATTCAAAATCATATTATTATTAATATTTATTAATAGTAATGCGAAAAAGAAGTAGATCGAGATCAAGGTCTAATGAAAATAAAAAATAAAATAATTATAAAAAGGATAAATATAAATCTATTAAGTTCAACGAAAAATCAGAAAGAAGAGACAGAAACTCAGGACACTACAATTTTAAATAATAATAAGAAAATAATCACTATAAAATTAAGAAAGAAAAGTATGAAAACAATCATGATTATGATAATTATAATGAAAATATGTTAGTATTCAAAGGAACACCAGGATCATCCGTTAGACAAAAATAAAGCATTAGTTAAATTTAAACTCCAAAAATAAATTTGCATAGTAACAAAATATCACAATAACAGACACCATTGATAAAATAAAATATTAATAATAACATTAATAATGAGTTGAATGATGAATACAGAGCTTTTGAATGGGAAGATATGAATATCTAGGCTGACAGATAATGGTATTAATTGGAAGAAAATGGATGGTACGGAGAGGATAATGAGTATAAATTTATTGGAGATTAAAGCAAGTATGAAAAATAGGAGGAATAATTAGACAAAATAAATATTAATAAGGGGATAAAAAATAATAAGAATTGGAGAGAATAGTAACGAGAATTAGAAAATAATAAATGGGAAATAAATAGAATGTTAGGGAGTGGAATGTATAAATTAGGAGAAAATATTAGTTAGTAATTAGATGAAGAGGATGATAATAGAATAATGTTGATGGTACATGATATAAAGCCGCCATTTTTAGACGGAAAGAAAGTGTTTACTACTTAGATGGAGATGGTGAAGGTTGTCAAAGATATTTCAAGTGATATAGCAGTATTAAGTAAAAAGGGAAGCACAGTGTTAAAGGATTTAAGAGAAAAGAATGAGAGAAGTAAAATGAGGGAAAGGTTCTGGGAATTAGCAGGCAGTCAATTAGGAAATGTATTAAAAGTGGAGAAGAAAGAAGTAGATTAAGATAAAGGAGAATTCAAGGCAGATGGAGAGTTAGATTATAAGAAAAATAGTTAATACAGTTAATTATTAGGCAATTAAGAGAAACAGGAAGGAGCTACTGATTTTAGTAGAAATAAAACAATTCGATAATAAAGACAATGTTTGCCTGTTTATAGTGTTAGAGAAGATTTAGTGCGAGCTATTAATGAGAATAAAATATTAGTGATAGTAGGAGAAACAGGAAGTGGAAAAACTACTCAATTGACTTAATACTTAAAAGAGGAAGGATATACTAACAATGGGATAATAGGATGCACTTAGCCTAGAAGAGTGGCTGCAGTTTCAGTAGCAAAGAGAGTTAGTGAGGAGATGGGAGTGGAGTTAGGCACTTAAGTAGGTTATTCTATTAGATTTGAAGATTGCACTTCCAGTTAGACCATTATCAAGTATATGACTGATGGAGTCTTATTGAGAGAGAGTCTTAATGATAATGATTTGGAGTAGTACAGTGCTATTGTCATGGATGAAGCTCATGAAAGAAGTTTGCATACTGATGTATTGTTTGGAATATTGGCCAATGTTGCCCAGCGTAGGAGAGATATCAAAATCATTATCACTAGTGCTACTATGAATGCTGAAAAATTCTCATAATTCTTTGGAGGTTGTTAGATTTTCCATATTCCAGGTAGGACTTTTCCAGTGGATATCTAGTTTGACAAGACTCCTTGTGAAGACTATATAGATGGGGCAGTAAAGAGAGCTCTTAAGTGTCACATCGAATCACCTCCTGGAGACATCCTTATTTTCATGACAGGCCAGGAAGATATTGAAGCCACTTGTGTGCTTATTGCAGAGCGATTAAATAAGATTGGTAATAATGTTCCTCCTTTGCTAGTCTTACCAATTTACTCATAGTTGCCTTCTGATGTGTAGGCTAAAATATTTGAGAAAAGTTAATATCGCAAATGTATTGTGGCTACAAATATTGCTGAAACATCCCTTACTCTTGATGGAGTAAAGTATGTGATTGATGGAGGTTTTTGCAAACTCAAAGTATACAACCCTAGGATAGGTATGGATGCTCTTTAAATCACTCCTATTAGTCAGGCTAATGCTAATCAGAGATCAGGAAGAGCTGGTAGGACAGGACCAGGAGTATGTTATAGGTTATATACAAATGTTATATACAGGAATGAGCTATTAGAAAACAACATTCCAGAAATCTAAAGGACTAACTTAGCAAATGTGGTGTTGCTATTAAAATCTCTGAATATTGAAAACCTTTTAGACTTTAAGTTTATGGACCCTCCTCCTCAAGATACAATTCTGAATAGCATGTATATATTATGGGTGTTAGGTGCTCTAGATAATTTAGGGAAACTAACTGAAATGGGAAGGAAGATGGCTGAGTTTCCACTTGACCCTCCGTTGAGTAAGATGTTAATAAAATCGGATGAGTTGGGCTGTGGAGATGAAGTGCTTACCATTGTGAGTATGTTATCAGTACCAGCCATCTTCTATAGACCCAAAGATAGAGAGTAGGAATCAGACAGTGCTAGGGAAAAAATGTTTGTCCCAGAAAGTGATCATCTTACTTTGCTTAACACTTATATCAATTGGAAAAAGAATAATTATACTTCTGAGTGGTGTGAAAAGCATTTTATTCATGTGAAGTCAATGAGGAAAGTAAGGGAAATACGATCACAGCTTAAAGATATCATGATATAAGAAAAGTTGAAGGTTGAATCTTGTGGCTCCGATTGGGATATTGTCCGTAAAGCAATTTGTTCAGGATATTTCACTAATGCTGCCAAAATCAAAGGCATTGGAGATTATGTCAACTTAAGAAGTGGTATTCCTTGCAAACTCCATCCTAGTTCTTCCCTTTTCTCATTAGGTAATATATTAATTCATATATTATAATAATTAATAAATATTAATTAATTACAATAATAAATGATTAAAACTAATAATAGGTTATGCCCCTGACTATGTAGTGTATCATGAGTTAGTTATGACAAGCAAAGAGTACATGACTCATGTGACAACAGTAGATCCATATTGGCTGTCAGAAATGGGACCAATGTTTTTTAGTGTCAAAAATAACTATGGAAAAACATAAACAAAGTTAGAAATAGAACAAAAGGGTTTAAGACAAATAGAAGAATAAGTAAACCAAAGTTTACAATTATAATAGTAATTATAATCAGTTTAAAAAGAAATGGAGAATAATGAAAACCAAATTAGAAGAATGAAGTCTTCCTAAGTAACTGGACCAGGAACATAATTGCACACTCCTATGAGAACTCCCAATTATAATTATAAAAAGAATATTTGATATATTATATTGTAATAATAATGTTATTTTTATAAGATTAGATTATAATATATATTGAGTAATTAGTATTATAAATGAATGTATAAGAAATAGACTTCAGCGATGAACTTGTGTGTTAAAACTGTCTATAGAACTTTGACTTAGACAAACATATTCCTAGAATAATAATGCAATGTGGACATTCAATCTGTAGTTCATGTTTGAACCAACAATTTAAATTAGCGAAGAAGCTCAACAATTTCATTTTTCTTTGTCCAGAGGATAAGTAATATCATTCAAAAATCAATTATAACCATAATTACTAATAAATAATAATTATAAAGGCAGAAGATCAGTTTATTTGATAAATAACTAACAAGTTTTGCCACCAATTAGTCTTTGATAAAAATCTTAAACAAAAACAATAACAGCATATAATAAAAAACAATCCATCAACAGAATATTACTTTAATCAACAATAACAATAACAATAATAATACTCTATTCGTTTCAGAAAATGTCTAATCTTAGAAATCCACAAACTCATCAGTTAATATGATAATAAACGATTTAACCAACTAGAACAGCAGTTTTATCAATAATAATAATAATAATGATAATAGTAGTATTTGTAATAACAATACCATCATTATTCATGAATAAGATGATAATATTTGTCTTTCTCATAACAAATAAAAAGACATATTGTGTATAACAGAATAAACAAAAATATGTTCATTTTGTGCTTTGTTTGGAAATCATTCGGGACACATTATAAAATCATATGATGAAGCATCAAAGGAGTAAGTCATTCAGATTCAAAGAATATCAGACATTTTCAATGCTAATAAATAGCAAATCAATCATTATAATTAAAGCAATCAAGCTATTCAGTTATGGAGTTAAGACTAGAAGCAAGATAAGAAGAACTAACTTGAATCAATTTACCAAGAAATATTTCTTCAGATATAAAAATATAAAGAAAGAGATTTAGCAATCATAGATAATCTAATCGTTTCTCCTACTTTAAATGATACACATAATATTCATTAAATATTCTCTTAATATTAAAATTAGACAGAATTAATCATTAAGGATTATGAATAATCTATTTCTAAAAATAAAATTTGCTTTGCTTTATTTTCATAAGATTCTCAAAGTATATTTATTTAATTATTTAGAATTAATATCTGATGGATAAACTATCTTTTAATATTTGAAAATTAATTAATAAAATCATGAAGAAATTGCATAATAATAAATGCAACAAGTTAAAATAATTATTAATTAGGATTATAAAAATTATTTAAGTTAAATTGTCAAGGTCAATTAATAAAATAATTAATAAATAGCTATAGAATAATTAAACTAATCTGTTTGAATTCAATAATAATAATAACAATAATAAAAGTAAATATAATAATAACAAGTGAGTTTCCAATAAAATATATTTCTAAAATAATAATCGGATGAAAATTTTAGTTAAGACAATTCAATCAATACTAATTAAAATTAAAGTTAAATTACATTTGATAATTATGAAAACAGAAAAAATTTATTAAATGATTTAACATTTATTTAATAAAATAATAATGAAAGTATTATAGATATTTAATGAAATTTATAATCTTATTAAAAAAAAATCATATAAAGTGAATAATAAGAATATTAATCAAATAGTTAAATATAAGATAGTAAATATAATAGTAATAATAATAATTTTAATGAATAATTTGAAAAACAAATCAATATTAATAATATTCAAAATTATAACAGTGAAAATAACAATTTAAATTATAACAGGAAATCTGATTCATATCTTGAATAATATAGAGAATAATAGAATCCAAGAATTTAGAATAGTGAATAATAGTAAAGCAAATTTAGAAGAAACTCGAACGATTAATTAATAATAGACCAAAAAGCTTAATTAAAATTAATCCATCAATTAAATTAGAAATAAAATATAATTGATCTTACTAATGAAGGTATATCTTTTCTTTTATTATTTCTTTATTTTATTTTTACTTTTAGAACTTGGAGATAATGGAGTCCTATAAATTTGTTTATTAATTTAAAAAATTAAATTCATCAAATAAATTAAATTAAGTGGAAATAATCTTACAGATTAAGGTGTTTTTAAAATATTATAGTTTTTTAAAAATAATTCTAATTTAGAAAATATTTCTTTTAGTAATAATAAGTTGACTGAAAAATCAATTGACATTTTGCTTAATTTTTTTTAAAACTAAAAAAAGACAAAAATAAAGAAAATAAATCTATGTGAAAATAGTGATATAATAACATAAAATATAATTGAAAAGTTGAAAAAGTTTCAAAGATTTGAAGTTGATATATTAACATCATGAAATCTTTAATTTTCCTAATAGTTTTTAATGTATAAAAATTAATTCATTTATAAATCAAAATTTAGCTTTTTCTTCCTTTCAATTTCTACTTATCACCATACTTTTATTTATATTGGGATACTAGAATTTACAATTGCTAATTCTTTATATTTTCGTGTTGAGGATACATGTCGATGTATTGACTGACCACAATATGAACAAATTAATGATTGTAGTCAAACTAAGGCAGCAAATCATTTGGATCAATATTATTGTTCAATTCATAATCAATCACAATATTTTCAATATTATTCATCAAAAACTAACAATTAAATAACATTACCAATTATAAAATATGATTATAAAATGAACAGTAATACAAGAAAATATTTACCTGATTGAAAGATTGCCTTAAAGGTTCTCCTTGTATTTCATCTACACTTTCAAATATATTATAAAATCCAATAAGTTTAATTATCTTCTTAATGATCTTATTCTTCTAATGATTGACTAATTGCATGTTTTCCAATAATCTATTATCCAAAATTCTTCTTACCAACTCTCCAATGACTGTCTCTGTGTGCAAATCGAACGGGCGATTTTGCAAAATTTCTTTTAAAGATAATAAGTTGATCGTTTCATTTTCTATGATTTTTTCAAAATATTAATATAAATCTGAGTCCTTAATCTTCATCTTAATTAATTTGTGTTTTAAGTAGTTGAAATATACCTTATGAACTTTGTCTGATTCTGATTCTAAAACGTTCATTTGCATACTTTGCTGTTTATATAATATAGAATTTTTGCAATCAGGACTATTATTTAGACTTTAATTGTTTTAAAAAATTCACTCCTCTTGACTATAATTATTGTTTATTTCGCTTTCTGTATTACTATTATTATCCTGGATTATTTAATTCTTATATATACAATCTTTTTGATTTATTATTTATTATATTTATTGTTGTCTTCTTATTTTTTCATTTTAAAATTTTTATTAACTTTAATTTATATTTTAAATTGTTTGCATATTCAACTAAAATATTTTTTCTTCTTTTATTTTATCAAGATACCATTATTTATTATATATTCTATTTATATTTAAAATTTAATTTATTTATTATATTTTTAAGAAATAAAATTAATTATAATTACTTAAAATTCTTTATTTTATTTTTAAATTAGATTATCATGTTTTATAAATTATTTACTTAATATTTATATTCTTATATTAATTTTTTCTAATTATTTTATAAATTATCTGTTTTCTTTTTTAGTTTTTCATTTATTGATTGATCTTGTATTTACTCTGTTTTAAGCTAATAATAAAATTCCATTTATTATTTTGTTTAAATTTATAATGAATTTTTTTCTTACTCGTCTATTATTAATTTATTAATTATGCTTTTAGTTAATATTTATATTTTATTATCTAATATCACTAATTCATTTTCATCATAATTATTGTCTTTAATTTTTGCTTTTATATTTTAATATTATTTATTATTTGAATCTATTTCATGCCTTATTTATTTTAAACTTAATTTTAAATTTATAATTTTTAAATCTAACTATTATTAAAATGGTTAATATATTTTTATATTTTTATTTTTAATTTAATAAAAGAATATTTTTTTATTATGATATAATATATATTTACATTTTAATTATGTCCTTAATATTCATTTATTTCAACTCTATTTTATAATTATTTATAATGGTTTTGATTTTAGTTAAACTCATTCAATATTTATTTATTTTACTGTTGTAAAATTTCAACTTACTATTTAAGTTATTTATTAATTATTTCATATTTTTCAATAAAATCACTTTTGAGTATTTTAGTTTCCTGGGTAACTGAATCTTGTTATGATTTTTATAATTTTAAGTTCTTTTATTTTTTTGTTTCTTTGTTATCATTATCATTTATAAGTATATTTATTGGAGTGTATCCAGATTTAATTCTAAAATAACTTTGCTTTAAATTCATATTTTATATTTTAAATAAATATTAAAAAAGTTATATTCAATATATTCATTAAATTATGTAATAATTCAAAAATATAATAATAAACAAAATTTAAATAGAGATGAATAAGAAAAATATAAATTTATTAAACAAAAGATATTTAGAAATAGATAAAATAGGGGCAGGAGGATACGGAGAAATTTTATTAGCGTTAGATTATAAGGAATATTAAGATAATTTAAAAAGAATTTAAATACAAAATGAATATAATGAAATAAATATAGAGGAAAATGATCAAATATTACTTAATAATATTTGCGTATTAAAAAAAATAACAAGTGGATCAGCAGAATAGGGATTGTAAATATCAACACTTTGAGAAATAAAGATTCTAAAAGAAGTACAAGAAAAAGAGATAATAAGATTACATTATGTTTTTCATGAAGATAATAGCACTTTTTTGGTACTTGAACATTGCTTAAGTGATTTAGAATATGTATTAAGGAATTACCAAAACCAGTTAAACAAAGAAGACCGAGCTTATATTTTTAAAGAAATGATACGGGCTGTGGATGTGATGCATAAAAACAATATCATTCATAGAGACATAAAACCTGCAAATTTTGTAATTGACAATAATTGTAACATCAAGTTGATTGATTTTGGACTTTCTAAACATTAATCTCTTGATTCCCTAATGACTCAACAGTCCATTACTATCTTTTACAGAGCTCCCGAAGTATTATTGGATAGTCAAATTTATTCATTTTCAGTTGATTTATGGAGTCTAGGATGTATTTTCACAGAATTCTACACCAATTAAATACTCTTTCATTAATCTCAATTACTTGATTAAATTGCACTCATTTATGCTATCAGGGGTACTCCATAATTAAATGATAGTATTTTGCATAATCATAATGATAATCATTAAATAAATCTAAATAAGAATAATAACAAAAAACACCCTTTATAATATTTATCTGGCTATATGGATTATGAATATAGTGAAAAATAGAACATAGGAGAATATATAAAGTTAGATAAAAAAGAAGAAGGAGAAATGGAAGAAATAATAGACAACTTATTGGAACTGGATCCTTCTTTAAGAAGAAACTCTACTGAATTGCTAAATCTACCAATATTTTAGAATGTTAGTGGAGTACCAAGTAACTTAGCAAAAATAATTAAGACAATAGAAGATTTCGAGAAGCGAGAAAGACTAAATAAGTTAAAGAAGATTATAAAAAATATATGAATAAATGTATATATATATATAATTAAGTGATTAAATATATATAATTGAGTATATATATATATATTGATGATCATGCATTAGCTTTTTTATAAGTATTAAAGAGAGTAAGTTGATGATTGAGAGTAGCATGAACTGCTTTTTATACTTGGGAGTGTTTGAGATCAATATGCATTTTGATAGAGTGATTAGACTGTTTGAGGTCTTTGATAAGTGAGTCAAGATTCATTATCCTATCTATCAACAACTGATTATTAACTTTAAGCAAACTCTCTTTTATAGCCTTCTCTTTCTCTAAATGCATCAATTGCCTTTATTACTCTAAGCTTACTCTCCTCATTTCCTCCTCCTTTTACTATTTCTCTTAACTCACTCTCTCCATCTCTTCTTCAACCACTATCATTTAGTTCATTTCCTCCCTTCTTTTCATGTAATATTTAGCATATTAGTCATGATTATTTATGCTCTTCTCTTTCAATCCTTCTATTTCCTTTTCTATAATATGTCTTGTCTCTATGTCTTTTTATTTCTGTATCTTTAAATCTTTTCTTATCTAATCCTTTTTATATTTAATATCTTTTATTTCATATTCTAATTCATCTAACACACTCTACTATTCATTTTTTACTCTATCTAACTTCCCTTCATTTTCCTTGGCCATTTTTATATTTTTATCAAAAATATATTCATATTCTTTCACTGTTTACTCTAAATTGAATAATTATTATTTATTAAGATCTTCATAAATCTATTCTTTTTCCAAATTTATTATTTTGTATTCTCTTAATAACAAATCATATCTACCAAAATTATCTCTACTTTAATGTTCATAATCACTTAAAAATTAATCTTTTATTTTTCTGTATTGTAAGTCATTCTCATATATCATTCTGTTTTCTTTATCTTGATAGCTATTTATTCATTTAATTATTTTTATTCAAGTTATTATATTTATTATTAATTATTTATCTTATTTTAATAATAATTATTATAAATAAAATTAATAAAAAAGAAATTACTTCCTTAGTTCAACTTCTATTTTTTAATTTTCATATTGAATTTATTCTTATAATAGATGTTTTTGTGATTCTAAATCTTAAAGTTACTAATTTAATGATTATTTATCTAAAGATAATTTAGAAGTGTTATTAATTGTAGATTTTAATAATTAATCTTTTTGTTGATAAATTTGCTATTAATTTAAAATATCCTTTTAAATGATATCTATTATTTTGTCTTAGATATTAACTTTAAATTATTGAATTTCTTTCTGTCTAGACTTAATTTAAACATAAGGATGCTCTTGATGATTTTGATGATTATGATTGAAAGTGGTCTGATTAGTTAGATTTGTAGGAGGATTGAAATTATTATTATATTTTTGAGTATGCTGAATATATTGATTATGAGGGATAGATTGATTGTGATTTATGTGTTTTTTATTATTAGGAAGAGTTTGTTTATTACGGATAATGCACTACTGTACTTAGAAAATGCTAATAATTATAATTTAGAAATAATAATTACAGCTGCTAATCACACTGGTTTTACTAGACAAAGAGATTCTAAATAGTCATATTGTTATTCAATCCTTGCAATAAAGCGATGATTCCTTGATCCCCTAATTAATTCCAACTGACATCTATTTCATTTATATCTGAATTGTTTTCCAAGACTTGTTTAATAACTACGGCCTAATGCACATTTAATTTGTTGTTTCTCAGGTCAATCTTCTTTATTCCCTTCTCCATCATTAATCTGTAAAACCAACTAAAATCATCCAAATGCAAGTTATTCCAAGATAAGTTCAGTTCCTTTAAATGATTCATCTTAATCATCACCTCACTCAATTCTTATAAACCCATATTGCTTAAATTATTCCCTCTTAATTCCAATTTTGTGAAATTATTATGCTTTTCCAAAAACTATTTTAATACTTTTACATTTATATCTCCTATCATTTTGTCATTTAAGTCTAATGTATCTCTTGTGATTTGCTAATCTAAAATCAAATTTAAATTTTCCATTTTATAAATGAGAAGAGGATGTGATTAATATATATTTTATAACATAATAATTTAAATTGGATGTACGATAACAACGAAAATAGTGAGTTAAATGAAAGTGTGTTATTGGAAGAGGAAATAGACGATAATTATGAACCCACAGAAGAAGATATTATTGAATATGCCAAGTTTTTAGGAATGGACATTGAAAAGGATAAATAATATCTTTATATCGCTAAAGAAGGTCTCAAAAGTCCTTTGCCTTATCCTTGGAAACCTTATTAAAATAAATAGCAGGAAATCTATTATTATAACCTTGATACTAAGGAAATTAGTCATGAACATCCTTGTGATATTTATTACAGAAATTTATTTCAAAAAGAAAAATAGAAAAATAATCCTAGTTTTAACAATAATTAAAATAATAACAATATTAATAATATAAATAATAATAATAATAATAATAAAAATATCATAAACAATAATATTTCTTAATTGGAAAATTCAAGTGTATTAGATAAAAAACAAGATCCTCTTTTAAAATTAGAATAAGAAAAAAAAATAAAAATATATAAAGAACAAAAAGAACAAGAATATTTACAAGAAATAGAGTAAATGAATAAATAATACCAATAACAATTAGATTCAATAGAAGAAAGCTACTAGAATTAATTAGAAAAATTAAGAAAATAATATTAATAAAAAAAAAGGGAATATGAAGAATAAGTTGAACAAGAATTACAAGATATTCAATAAGAAGAAAAAATAAAACAAGAACTTTAATAATATAAAAAAGACTTAGAAGAATAATTAGATAAAGAATATAAAATTTAATTGTAAAATGAAAAATAAACGCTTGAATCTTAATTAAAAGATTATAAATAATAATTAGAAAAGGAAAATGAATAAAAACTCTAAGAATTAAGAGAAGAAATTAAGAAAGAATATGAAAAATAAAAAGAGGAATTAGTAAAATAGTAAAATTATTTGGAAGAAAAGCTAAAGGAAGAAGAATTTGATGAAGATAATTATAGAGAAGAATTAAAAAAACAATTAATAAAAGAATAAGAATTAAAATTAGAAAAAGAAAAATAAGAAATTAGAGAATAAATTGAAAGAGAAGGAGAATAAATGAGACAAAAAGAATAAGAAAAACATAATAATAAAATATAAGAGCTTAAAAAATAATATGAAGAAAAAAAGAAAGAATAAGAATTATTAGATGGATAAGATGACTTTGATGAAGATGAATATAGGGAAAAAGTCAAATAATAATTTGATAAAAAGCTAAAAAATGTAGAAAAAGAATTAGAAAGAAAAAATGAATTAGAAAAATTAAAACAAATAGAAAAAATGAAAGATTATGAATAATAAAAAATATAAGAATATTAGAATATATTAGAATAAGAATTATAAGAGTTAAACAATTAATTTTAATAAGAAAAAGAAAGATTAGAAAACGAATTTAATTTAGAAAAGACGAAAATAGAGTAATAAGGACTTGAAGAGTACTTATAATTTAAAAAGCAGATAGAAAAGGAGATGAATAATAATAAAGATGAATTTGTGAATCAAAACTAACAGGAAGAAGAAATAATAATATTAGAAGAGAAGTTAAAACGATTGGAAGAGGAATATAATTAGAAGAAGTTATACAGTGAGAAACTGAATGGAGAATTGTAAAAATTGCAACAAAAATAGATGAAGGGAGATGATGAACTGGTGATTAATGAAGATGTTTCATAGTCTAATTTGGCATTATCAGATTAGGAAGAACAATAGGAAAATTAGTAGGATTTGGACACATTATTAGCATAGAAAGCTAAAATCACAGAAGATCTCAATCTCATCAATCACAATATCTCCAAGGGTCAGCAATTATAAGTTGTTCATGAGTTGCTTAATCGCAAGTTGTCCAAAATCAACTAAAAACTTATCACTCTCTCGGTCCCTTAATCATGAACAATCAACATTTTCATTATATGTATATATATTATAGATTTTAAAATAATGATTAATATTAAAATATTAAAATATGATGATGATGATAATTATTTATAATATTCACTTGAATGCAGCAAAGGCCATTTCCTACTCTTCCAATAACTCTTTTTCAGTTTCTTTGAGTTTCTATTAACTAAAAGAATCAATGGTAATTCCCTACTTAATAGTCCATTGTCCATTTTTACAAGTGACAGGCATAGAGAAACATAATCCAGACTTGACTCCATAGCTTTTACCGTCCGTTATAACAGCCATAGATACAACCTCACCCTCCTTAGTTCCAATGATCCAATCATGAACATGATCACATACAGCACTAGCAGCACTAGCGGCTGAAGATAACTTCCTAGCAGCTATTATAGCAGCTCCTCTCTTAGCTACATCACTAATAAAGTTACCTTTAAGCCATTTCTCATCCTTCACTACTTCAGATAATGCTTTGTTGTCCAATCTTGAAATACTTACATCTGGGTATTGAGTCAAAGAGTGATTGCCCCAAATGATAATATCTTTTAACTCATGAACTCCTCTTTTTAATTTACCGCTCAATTAAGCTATTGCTCTGTTCTAATCCAATCTAGTAAGAGCTGTGAAATTGCTTGAAGGGAGACTAGGAGCATATTTGGCACAGATCATTGCATTAGTGTTAGCAGGGTTTCCTACAACCACAACCTTGCAATTCTTGTCTGCAACATTGTCAATGCATTGACCTTATTATTTGAATATCTAGGCATTGGCTGAAAGTAAGTCTTTTCTCTCCATGCCTGGTCCTCTAGGCTTAGCTCCAACCAGAATGGCGATATGACATCCTTTGAATCCTTCATTTTGATCAACAGTACCAACAATATTGTTTAGAAGAGGGAAAGCACAGTCTTTCAATTCCATAATTACTCCTTCTAATACTTATTTAGCTGCTGGCATTTCCAATAGGGTCAGATTTATCTTCTAGTTAGGACCTAATAATCTACCTTATCCAATCATGAACACCAAAGCATATCCGATGTTACCTGCTGCTCCTGTTACTGTAACATTCACTGCTTCTTTCTTTACATCGTTCATGTTAAGGTGTCTCCCTATTTCTTTTAATCTTTCCATTTTATCTATTTAATTATTATTTTTTATTATTAAAATTTATTATCCTTATATTGACGTAATTTATATACCTTTTAACACCTTATATATTATCATTATATTGACGTAATTTATATTTTTTAAATTATTATTTTTTTATCTATTATATTTATCATTTTTATAAATTAATTAAATTAGATTTTTATATTTTTTATATCATTATATATATATACCTTACTTAATCTTTTTAATTTTTTTGATTATATATTATTTAAAATTATTTTTGATTATTATATTTCACTTTTAAATAATTATTGAAATTATTTAAATTTCGATTTATTAATTTAAACTATAAGAAATATTAATACAAAATATTAATACAAAGAACAAATAAAAAATTAGATAATATTATTGAAAATAAAAATAATTAAATAACTTAATAATAATTTAAATATATTAAATAAATGGGTAACTAATGTGGCTGTGATAACAACATCTAAGATGTAAAAAATGAACTGGACTAAAGACATAATACAAGAATAATATAAGAAGAAGTATAAATAGATGATGATGTAAAAGATGAGCCTCTTGAAACATTTGCTCGATTAATAAATGAAGTTCCAGATTATTTAACAAATGAAACGAGACAGAAATTAATTCAGTTAGGATAATTTGAATATAACAAAGAATAATATGAAGATCCTTTAGCAATATAGTTACCAGCATATGAACTGGAAAGTGGGAGCATATATATTGGATAATGGAGGAAGGGAATGAAATCAGGAAGAGGAAAAAAAATGTGGAGAGATGGTGCATAATATGATGGATATTGGAAGAATAATATGGCTAATGGTTATGGAAGATTAATTCATTATGATGGAGACATTTATATTGGAGAATGGTTGAATGACAAGGTAATATTATAATAATGATATAATATGATTATGAAATGATAATATTATTATTATAATGATATAAATTAAAGGCGCATGGACATGGAGAGTACTTACATAATGATGGGGCAAGATATGTTGGTTAATGGTAAGAAGATAAACAATAAGGTTATGGAGAAGAGTCTTGGCCAGATGGAAGCAAGTATATGGGAGACTATGTGGATGGGAAAAAGGAAGGAAAAGGTTGTTTCATTTGGGTTGATGGTAGCAAGTATGAAGGGAACTTTATTGCAAATATAATAAACAAACATGGAGAGTATACTTGGAGTGATGGAAGGAAGTATGTTGGAAACTGGCAGAACAATAAGATGCATGGGTTGGGAGAGTTCACCTGGCCTGATGGAAGGAAATACAAGGCATTATTAATAACATTTTAATATTATACACCCTTATTTTATTACTTAATTTACTTTATATAATCATATATTTACTATATTTAATATTTTATTTATTATTTACTATTATATTATAGGGAGACTACGTGGAGGATAGAAAAGAGGGTTATGGAGAATTTACATGGCCAGATGGAAGAATGTACCTTGGAGAGTGGTACAATGGTAAACAACATGGATAAGGAGATTACATCAATTAAAATGGAGAAAGGAAAACAGGAATATGGGAAAATGGAAAGCGAAATATATGGTTAAACGAACAGTGATAATATTATAAATATTATTATATAATAAACATAATCATAGTGATAATATGATAATTATAATATAATAGTGATAATAAATAAGTGATAATATAATAGTTATTATATTAGAATGAACTCTTCTGTTAAAAAAGTGGGTAAAATATCATTGGGATTAGTTTGTGGTTTCTTGTATGGATTGAATCTTAATTAGACTTATAGCCATGCCTTGAGTCTGAAGATATCTTCTCCTCTTAGATAGGAAAATTAAAAACAAGAAAAAAGTTATTTAAGAATGGTTTCTTTAGTTTTTTATGGTTTTAAAGATGCCATTAAACATGTTTTCTTCTTGGATCATGAATATATAAAAAATCCAAAACTTCAGACTCCACATTCTTAACTTTAAAACGAATCTCAATTGCTACAAAAAACAAATAATTGAATTATCATTATATTATTATTTCAAATCTAATTTATTATTATTATTATCACTTATTATTTTCACTCCGCTAAAAATAAAATCTTTATTTTTATATTTATATCATATCAATGAAAGTTCAAAAAAAGAATATATCTAAAAAAGATAAAAATAATAAGTTAAGTGATTAGTAAAAAATATTAGGATTCCTAACTTAAAAATGTCATTTGCCATTAATTAATTTATAAAACTAGCAAAAATAATAATAAATATAATAGTATTAATAAGAGAATACTTAAAATATTAATATTTAATAAATAAATTTTTAACTATCTAAAAAACCAGAATAATCTGTAGTTACTTTTGTTGACTCACTTTAAACTACAATGATTTCTACAGAAAAAAACAATGAATCTATTAATTAATATTAATCGAAATAATTAAATACAAATAGTATAAATATATCTGATTTTTTTAAAAAAACATAATAAATTAAAAAACAACAATAACTGCGTAAAAACTAATTATGCTAAATATTAAAATGTCCAGTAAATTTGAAAAATATATAAAATTTGAAGGATTAAAAAAATAATGAGAATTGTCATATTGATTTAAATTATAATTAAATAATAGAATAGAAATATAAAATATTAAAGAAATTAGGAGAAGGGACATTTGGAAGATGTTATAATGTGTTAAACTTAATTGATAATAAAGAGTACGCAATGAAAGT
>Ga0315908_10001056_pt1 | contig 21269 bp, 14 predicted proteins | sample LakEriMetagenome_12_FD_203520 | JGI IMG/M metagenome (GOLD analysis project Ga0315908, IMG submission 203520) | Freshwater fungal communities from buoy surface, Lake Erie, Ohio, United States - Buoy 4 MA124 | ecosystem: Environmental > Aquatic > Freshwater > Lake > Lake biofilm | place: USA... | reverse complement strand
CAAATAATTTTGATTTTGTATTTCCGTAGGTAAACACACTCATTGACTCGAAATTCTCAGCGTAAAGTGCCGTGAATCCGGACAAAAAAACAATCACACAGAATGAACTTAGTCGTTGCATCGAAAAGGTTTTAGGGGGTGCTCGCTTGTAACGCAGTGTGAGGTTAAAAATAACACGGAAGGGAAATAGACAAAGGACAAAGGACAAAGGACAAAAGACAAAAGACAAAGGACAAAAGACAAAAGACAAAGGACAAAGGACAAAAGACAAAAGACAAAGGACAAAAGACATGCTCTTACTTCGTAGGCTGAGGTGCGATAGCAGACTCGAAGACACGAGTAACGAATTGCCTCCGGCATCAAATTTCCGAAGGGATCAAATCCACTTCGAAGTACTAATAAGTCCTATAGCGCAGCGGTCCTTTGTCCTTCGAAGCTCAAAGAGCGAAGAAGTGTCTTTTGTCCCTTTCTTCCAAATTGGCTTTGCCATCAAATTGCGTAGCACCAAATTTTCCGTATCTTTCACTCAAATTATTGCTCCTATGAAACTGTTTACCTTTCTCCTGGCCGTTTTGTGCCTCGTTCAATTGGGATTTTCCCAAACCTATTCAGCTGATTTCCTCGATGGAACAATCATGTTCAAATTGAAAAATGATCCTGTTCAACACAATGGATATCAGAAAGATAAAAATGATTTTTCCTTGACGGTTGACATCGCTAAATACCCGGAAATTGCTGAGGTATTTGAACAAATCACAGTGACGCAACTGGAAAAGCCGAGTTACTTTACATACAAGCCAACCTTGCAAAACATCTTCCGGATCCACTTCTCAGAACATGCGCAAATTGATGCATTGATTCGTGAGTTGAGCAAGTTGCCAAATGTGGAATTTGCAGAAAAGGAGCCCATTTATAAGATTGACTTTGTGCCTAACGATCCGTACCATACGGGCAATAACAAGTGGTACCATACGCTTGTGGGTTCTGAATCTGCATGGAACATTTCACAAGGTAGTTCTACGGTGAAAATTGCCATTATCGACAATGCGGTTTTCTGCGGTCACCAAGACTTAACGACATACGCGCAGTACGATGTGGCAGATAATGACGCGGATGCAACACCACCATTGGTTTCCTCGGCTGACTTCGGATGGTCACATGGTACACACTGTGCTGGACTTGCGACAGCGGACATCAACAACGGAAAGGGAATTGCCTCGCTTGGAGCTAATGTGCAATTGATTGGTGTGAAAGCTACTCCTAACAGCGCAGCGACTTCTGGTAGCGTTTATTATTCCTATCAAGGTGTGCAATGGGCGTGTGAAAATGGAGCAAATGTGGTGAGTATGTCATTCGGCGGCCCTTCAGCCTCAACCAGTTTTCAAACACTAATCAATGCGTATCCAACGGTAGTTTTCTTAGCAGCAGCTGGAAACGATGCGGTGACAACTTTGATGTACCCTGGCGCCTATACGAATGTAATCTGTGTGGGTTCGGTAAACTCAAATGATGCACGTTCTAACTTCTCAAATTACAATGGTACAACACCTTACGTTGATATCGCTTCTCCTGGTGGATATTCGTTTGGTGGGCTCTTCAGTACAGTCTATACCTCAAATGGAAATGGCTATGCTCAGATGGGAGGTACTTCCATGGCTACACCTTTCGCTGCAGGATTGGTTGGATTAATGTTGAGTATAAATCCAACGTTAACGCCAGCTGCAGTGCTTAGCTGTTTAACATCTACAGGAGTGAATATCAATCAGGGAATCGGCCCACGAATCAATGCACCTGCTGCGTTACAATGTGTTCAGGCAACATTGACTGGTGATCCGTTGCCTTTCTTCTCGGGCACACCAACGATGATTATTGAAGGTGATGCGGTAACATACACGAATCTATCCGCAGATGGTGGTTCACCAATCACAAACTATACATGGAGCTTCCCTGGAGGAACACCTTCATCATTTGTAGGTGCAACACCTCCTGCAATTACCTACGCAACGGCGGGTGTATACAGTGTTAGTTTGACCGCAACAAATAGTCAAAGTACCCAGACTTACACACGCACGAATTACATCAACGTGAGTATTCCTCCTTACGGAGAATGGTTGGTGCAAAACTCTGGATTTACAACTGCGAGTCGCGGGATTTCTCATATTTCCATTGTTGATCAAAATACGGTTTGGGCTGTCGCCTACGATGGATCTGGGGGAACAGCGAATGTGCAACAATTCACGAAGACAACCAATGGTGGAGCGACATGGACGCCTGGAAATATCAATATCAATAATGCTGCACTTGGAATCGGAATGATTCATGCTCAAAGTGCGACAAAAGCATGGTTGGCAGCCTACCCGAACGCAGCTGGACAAACAGGTGGAATCTGGATTACAACAAATGGAGGAACAACATGGACGCGCCAAAATACAGCAACGTTCAGTAACGCAGCATCTTTCACGAATACGGTTCACTTCTGGGATGACCTTGAAGGTGTTTGTATGGGAGATCCAATAAATAACGAATTTGAAATTTACCGGACAACAAATGGTGGGACAACATGGACAGCTGTGACCGGTGCGAATATCCCCAATCCACAAGCAAATGAATTTGGATATACCCGTCAAATGGAAGTGGTAGGAAATAGCGTTTGGTTTACAACGAGCAAAGGACGAATCTACCATTCCACGAATAAAGGCGCTACGTGGGCAGTATATACTTCGCCAATTACAGACTTTGGTGGAGCAGTTGTAGCAGGAAGTTCTGCGAATCTCTCGTTTTCCTCATTGACCAATGGAATTATCATCAATCAAGCAGGAAGTGTGTGGAGAACAACAAATAGCGGTTCAACATGGACGGCGTTAACGACAACAGGACCTGTTTATACGGACGGATTATGTTTCATTGAAGGGACATCAACAATATTCTCAACTGGTGCGGCGACAGGAGCCGCTGGTTCTTCATACTCCACTGACAATGGAACAACGTGGAACTTAATCGATACAGAACAGCACTTATACGTCGATTTCATCAATACATCTGTAGGTTGGTCAGGCTGGTTCAACACGAGCGCTACTGCCGATGGAATGTGGAAATGGAATGATTTGACCTCCGCTTTGAGCTGTGATTTTGCAGCGAGTATTTCGACGATATGCACCAATACTTCTGTTACCATGTCAGATTTAACAACTGGTGCAGTGCCAACATCATGGTTCTGGCAGTTCCCGGGAGGAACACCAGCAACATCAACGGTTCAAAATCCAACAGTCACCTACACAACACCTGGGGTATATGATGTAAGCTTGACAGTAAGTGACGGTTTGTCGCAAACAACGATGAATAAACCGGCGTATATATCTGTTGTTGGACCAACACCAACACCTTCAGTAATTACAGGTCCAACAGCGATTTGTGCGAATACAACGAACACCTATTCAGTAGCCGTTGTGCCAGATGTTACCTACAATTGGACAATTCCCGCAACATGGACAGGAATGAGTACATCAAGTATCATCGACATTACTTCAGACATTACCTCAGGAACAATTTCTGTGACAGCAGAGAATGTATGTGGCAATAGCGCACCAAGTACCTTGGCGATTACCGTTAATCCAGGCGCTCCTGCAGCAGCATTTACAAATAGTGTAGCCGGAGGAAATGCAAACTTCACGAGCACTTCGACAAATGCAACATCTTGGTCATGGACATTTGGAGATGGAGTTGGTACTTCAACAGTAGAAAACCCAACGTATTCCTATTTGTCTAACGGAACATACACCGTTACCTTGATTGCTACGAATGGCTGTGGATCAGATACAATTACACAAAGTGTGACAATCACGGGCGTTGGCTTGAGTGAAAATGCTCCAGAATGGATTCGTGTGTATCCTGTACCTGCAGAAAATTCAGTGTTCGTGGCTTTATCACAAGTAATGGACAACGCAGAATTTGCCATTTACGATGTGACTGGAAAAGTGATTCGTCGCGGAACATTGACAGGCAACACGACAGAAATTTCTATCGATGCATTGGCGTCAGGAATGTATGAATTGCGCATTGCAAATCAATACACCTACCGCATTGTGAAGAAATAAAACAGATAATGACTATTGATAAAGGCGCGGTGTGAACCGCGCCTTTTTTGTTTGATTCACCCACGGTTTTTAATTCAGTTTGAAGGTCTTCAACCCATGTTGTGATTAACCATGTTATAAATTGTTCATTACAAGCATAGAACCCGAACCGCTAACGCAGTTCTCGGTTTTTCATTCATCACCGCTTGTCAAAACGCGCTGTAAAATGAAAAACCCCGACTTTAAAAAAGTCGGGGTTCCTTTTGTGATCCCGAAAGGATTCGAACCTTTGACCTTCGCCTTAGAAGGGCGTTGCTCTATCCAGCTGAGCTACGGGACCAGAGAAAGCGAAGCTTTCGAAGACCGAGACTCCGTCTGAAAAGACGGTGAAGTCGAGGCAATCTTTGCTTACTACTTTCAGTTTAAAAAATGTCAAAAAAAAAGGGGGATGATCGCTCATCCCCCACGTCGGGGCGGCAGGATTCGAACCTGCGACCTCCTGGTCCCAAACCAGGCGCGATGACCGGACTACGCTACGCCCCGAGCAAATCATCTTTTTATTTCATTTAACCCATCGAATCGTATTTCGAAAGGCGAGTGCAAAAGTAAGCATATTCTCGACTTTTACAAATAATCTTTATTGAACATTTTTTCAAACATTCAATTTTGCGGTGGGAGCGGGATTATCTCAACCTCCTAATGTCGGTTTTCGATAGTCTCCGCTGCGCTCCGGCACGAACCCTACGGGTAATCTCATCCCGCAGTTTTTAGCACTACCAATAATTCTTGCGGTGGGAGCGGGATTCGAACCCGCGGTACAGTTACCCGTACGTCAGTTTAGCAAACTGGTGGTTTCAGCCACTCACCCATCCCACCTAAGTGTTCAATGAACTAGGGGGCAAAAATAGTAAAACCCTTGATAATTCAAAGTGAAATTTGCGAATAATTGCGAAAAGGTTCATCAAATGAACCACATCATGGCCATTTTCAAGAGTTGAAGCCCAGCAAGTAGTACCCAAAGCAAATGAAGTGGCGCCTGTGGCTTCCAAATGATGGAAACAATTGCCATTCCACTCAAAGCAATGGTTTCAAGAACAGGATCGTAAGGAATACTGCCGAAAATCAATAAACAAGGGAAAAGAATTGTCCAACTGCGTTTAATATCTTCCTTGATCAATGTGCGTAAACTAAATGACATCCAGATGAGCGTACCAATCAAATTACTTAACTTAAAGACGTCAAGCCAGATTCCGTGATACAAAAGCTCCCAGGTATCGTGGTCTAAAAAGAAAGACCAAAAGAAAGTGGATGCCAACAGTCCAAAAATGGCGGACAAAACGACTGTTATAAGATGTAATCGATGGTCGCTAAAATGCCACCACATAAATTGGCTACTCACAATCAAGAATGCAACCTCATTCAATGGGAAGGGGTAGATGAAGGTGCCAAATTCAAGGAAGATTAGGAAAGAGAACCCAATCAATGTTAGTAAAGACAAAAGAACGGAACGTTCCTCGCGAATCATTTTTTCTTAGCTAAAGCTTCTTCGATGTAATCGAATGTGGACAAGATTTCAGGCTTACCATTTACAACGGCAATGTCATGTTCAAAGTGTGCACTAGGCATACCGTCTGCAGTAACAATAGTCCAATTGTCATCCAACTGCACTACTTTTTCAGTACCCATGTTGATCATCGGCTCAATGGCAATCGTCAATCCATCCTGAATCTTCTTTCCACGGCCACGACGTCCATAGTTGGGCACCTGTGGGTCTTCATGCAATGTTTTTCCTAAGCCATGACCTACCAAGTCGCGAACGACACCATAACCATGTTTCTCAGCATGCTGTTGTATCGCCCAACCAATATCCTCAATACGATTTCCTACAACGCACTGCTCAATCCCTAGGTACAAACATTCTTTAGTTACCTGAAGCAATTTTCTTGTTTCTGGCTTAACATTACCCACCTCAAAGGTATAGGCATGATCGCCATAGTAGCCTTTGTAAACGGAACCGCAATCAACAGAAACGACATCTCCATCTTCAAACGGACGATCTGTTGGAAGACCATGAACGACTTGTTCATTGACAGAGATCAAAAGGGTGCTTGGACATCCGTACAATCCTAAAAATCCTGGAATTGCATTTTGTGAACGGATGTAATCTTCAGCCATCTCATCCAAGAATTTCGGAGTTACACCAATGGCAATGTGTTCAGCCACTTTTCCAAGTGTTCGACTCACTACCAACGCTGCTTCACGCATGATGGCAATCTCTTCAGCTGTTTTATAAATGATCATATTCCGATTGAAAATCCCCACAATGATTTGTTTCATTCATCCGCATTGGGACGAACGGATACACATCAAGAAAGTACTGATTTCACTAAGTCTGCTGCTTCTTGAAGCAACACTGCAGAATGAACGTTCAATCCTGATTCATCGATCAAACGCTTCGCTTCCTCAGCATTTGTTCCTTGAAGACGAACAATAATCGGAACAGGGATATTCCCCATGTTTTTGTATGCATCAACCACACCTTGAGCGACACGGTCACAACGCACGATACCTCCAAAGATGTTGATCAATATTGCTTTTACATTTGGATCTTTCAAGATGATGTGGAAGGCTTTCTCAACACGCTCAGCATTGGCTGTTCCTCCAACGTCCAAGAAGTTCGCTGGATTTCCTCCTGATAATTTAATGATGTCCATGGTTGCCATTGCCAAACCAGCTCCGTTTACCATGCATCCAACATTGCCATCCAATTTTACGAAGTTCAACCCAGCAGCATCCGCTTCAACTTCTGTTGGATCTTCTTCTGTAGTATCGCGCATTGCTGCATAATTTGGGTGGCGGAATAATCCGTTTCCATCCAAAGTTACTTTCGCGTCAACGGCAATGATTTTATTGTCAGATGTTTTCAATACTGGATTGATTTCGAACATCGATGCATCAATTCCTTCGTATGCACTGTACAACGAAACAACAAACTTTGTCATTTGCTTGAATGCCTCACCTGAAAGCCCTAGGTTGAACGCGATTTTACGCGCTTGAAATCCTTGGATTCCAACACGTGGGTCAATTACTTCTTTGTAGATTAATTCTGGCGTGTGTTCAGCAACGTGCTCGATGTCCATTCCACCTTCTGTAGAATAAATGATCACATTACGTCCTTTCTCACGGTCCAACAAAACAGACATATAGAATTCAGATGTTTCTGATTCACCAGGATAATAAACATCTTGTGCGATCAACACTTTGTTTACTTTTTTTCCTTTCCCGTTAGTTTGCAAGGTTACAAGGTGTCCACCAAGAATTCCTTTCACTTTCTCTTCAACGTGATCGATTCCTTTCGCAAGAACAACCCCGTGAGATCCGGTTTCTTCAACAGTTCCCTTACCACGTCCACCTGCATGGATTTGCGCCTTCACAACGTACCAGCTCGTGCCAGTTTGTTCTGTTAACTGTTTTGCTGCTGCTACGGCATCTTCAACTTTGTCAACAACTACGCCTTCTTGGATAGCGACTCCATAGCTTTTAAGGATTGATTTTCCTTGGTATTCGTGTAAGTTCATCTGTTTAATTTTTGCGTTGTAAAAGTAGGATTTTTATCTTCAATAATTCGTTCTGTTTCGAATACTTTTTTCGTTAAGAACGCATATTTTTCCAAGAGCTCGTAATTTCTCTTGACGCATATTCTTCCGCGTGGCGATCTTGAATGGAATTCCAAATTTGATCGATGCTATGTTGAAGGGCATCTTGCTCTTCTTGCATGGCGGTATGCATAATCTTAGGATCGCTGAAATAGTGCTTCACAAAGTTGGTGTCGAAATGTCCACTTTTGAATGCCTCATGTTTCAATACATATTTGCCAAAATCAAGGGTTGTTTTAATGCCTGAGATCTGGTAATCGTCTATGGCTTTCAACATGCGCTCAATGGCTTTCTCACGTGTTGGTCCCCAAGTTACAAGCTTTGCAATCATTGGGTCATAATAAATCGGAATGTCCATGCCCTCCAAAAAGGCATCATCCACACGAACGTGATTTCCGGAAGGAATGCGGTATCGTTTTAATGTCCCAATATCAGGTGTAAATCCATTTAAGGTATCCTCCGCATACACGCGCACTTCAATCGCATGTCCATGAATCGTAAGTTCATCTTGCAACTTAGGTAAACGCTCTCCTCGTGCAACGCGTACTTGCCATTCTACGAGGTCCAAACCTGTAATTTCTTCCGTCACTGGATGTTCTACTTGAAGGCGGGTATTCATTTCCAAGAAGTAAAAGTTCATGTCGGCATCCACCAAAAACTCTACTGTCCCTGCTCCTTCGTAGTTACATGCTTTACACACAGCAACTGCAGATTCACCCATCTTCTGGCGTAATTCTGGCGTTAGAATCGCGCTTGGCGCTTCCTCAACCACTTTTTGGTGTCGACGTTGAATCGAACATTCACGTTCAAACAAATAGACAGCATTTCCATGCTGATCCGCAAACACCTGAATTTCTATGTGGCGTGGTTTATTGACAAACTTTTCAATAAAAACGGCATCATCACCAAAAGATGATCGTGCTTCATTTTGAGCCATGCGCATTTGCTCAATGAAATCCTCTGAACATTCAACAAGGCGCATTCCTTTACCGCCACCACCAGCGGAAGCTTTGATCAAGATAGGATAACCAACTTCTTCTGCAATTTTAATTGCTTCATTGACATCTGTAATAGCGCTATCTACACCAGGAACCAATGGAACATTATAACTTTTTACAGCTTGCTTAGCACTCAATTTATCTCCCATTACATCCATTGATTCGGGTGAAGGGCCGATAAGTTTCATTCCGGCGTCTTTCACTTTTCGAGCAAAGTCAGCATTCTCAGAAAGGAAGCCATAACCTGGATGAATACCGTCGACGTTCAACGCTTTGCAATAGTGCAAAATCACATCTTGACGCAAATAACTTTCCGATGAAGGGCTTGGTCCCACATAAACGGCTTCATCCGCTTCCAACACATGTGGTGCTGATTTGTCGGCATCAGAATAAATGGCGACTGTGGCGATGTTCATACGTTTCAAAGTGCGAATGACGCGACGCGCAATCTCTCCACGGTTGGCTATCAGGACTTTTTTCATAGGTCAAATGTCGGATTTTCAAGGGTAAAAATAGAGATAATATCAAGAATTATGGTCTTTGCGAATGCGAAGAATTGACCCACTATCACCAACTGCAGGAACAGGAGTTTGTCGTCGTTTTCGCTTGATCGGGAATCGCTTGTTTTCTTTTGAGCGGAAGATATCGAGGAAATACTGTCCAATTTTAAAGTTTCTCCAAGTATCAAAATCTTCTTGGTAATGTAAACCTGCCCCTTGGCTATATGGCCCGAGGTTCTTGTCTTGTATAATACTGTAATCGTTGGACTCATTGAATACATTGATTCGGAATGTTCCACTTTCGTTGATGAGGTATTCTAAACTCACATCACCAATGAGTGCACTTTGTCCTTGTTGTTGCTGTGCACCTGAACTATTCTCCACACCAAAGGAACCTGTAAAAATCAATCGATCACCGATAAATCCTTTCTTGATTCCAAATTCAAACGAACTTTCTCCGGTGTTTTGGTCGGCATCCAAGTTCACGTTCATCTTGTAATCCTTCGATACCTTATCGAGGATGGAGTTGATTTGGTTGGAGGCAAGATCCATGGCTGTTGAACTTCCTGATGCTGCGGAACCTCTGAGTGGTTGAAATTTCTTCATCAGCATTAAGGAGAAAAACTGGCGGTTCAATTCGTCTTTATCACCCGTAATTCGATCAATGAGTGCTCTGCTCGTTTCGTCTGCCTTTGGCGCTTTGATGTTGAATCCGATTGTTGGTTTTAAGAGGCTTTCCTTCAAGCTCAAGTAACAATAGATGTCTTGCTGGTTTCCTTTGTTGCCTTGCAACTGGTCTGGAGAAATTTCACTGATGTTGGCCCTTACAATAAGGTATGTGTTCAAGTCGATGTCAGCGGTGTAAGGATCTCCTGTCCAAGTGATTGTTCCTCCTTCCTCGATGTAAAACTTCTGTTTCAAGCTACCCATCGCGAAATTGTACAATCCATTCTTCAAACGGAACGTACCTTCCATTGACAAATCTCCCAAGTTGTCGAGCTGCATGGCAATATCTCCAGAGCCTGTGGCCGTAATCTCATCACCGGACTGTTTATTGAAAATGATTTTCAGCATCGCGTCCGGGGTTACTCTAAAGTTCAAATCAAGCGATACACCTGAAAAGTTAAATTTTGGATCTACGGCACTGCCCTGATTGCCATTTTGCTTGAATCGAATGAAAGTTTCCTCTTCAGAGATTTCAGAAACACCAAACATTGGGAAATAAATCTGAGTTCCTTTTTCTGTTTTGATGTCAACGGTTATTTCTAGGTTGTCTGTGTAACCAAAGATATTTGCTGATCCTGTTCCATATGCTTTGCCATAATAGGTTTCCCCTTCCTTATACGGCGTGTTCAACACAAGGAACTTCTGAAGCTGAAGTGGACCATTTTTACCTCGTGCGTAGTAATCTTGTTCTAAGTCGAATTGCAAGTCAAAGTTCCAATCTTTGTATTGATTGTGGTAGACTGAACCAATTAATGATCCCGTGTTTCCATCTTCATCCGATACGGGCATGTTATCGATATAGAACCCATATTCGTCGGCAGATATTTTTCCATTGAAGCCAAAGTTAACGCCAAGCATCTCCATCTTGGCATTTCCATCTATCAACTTCAAAGAACCATCAAGCTTTGGAAAATCTGGGGTTCCGCTCACACGCAATTTTCCATTTAACTTTCCGCGGATACTACTCACTACATCGGCATCAAGAAAGGCGTTGGCAAAACCTATGTCCGTTTCATCAAATACCAAGTCCATCTCGATATTTTCTTCTTTTCGCTCGGTGAAATAATGGCCCTCAAACGAAAAAGTTTCTTGTCCACGATAAATCAAATCACCATTCATCGCGATGCTTTGCGACGCCTTGTTCCATCCAGACTGGGCATAAATATCACCTACTTCTTGGTTGTTTAAATATAAACCTTCGACGCTAACATCACCCAAATAGGTGAGGTTTTCATACGGATTTGAAATGTAGCCCCAACTATTCAAAGACCCTTTGAGTTTCATATGTGAACCTAATAATTCTCCCAATTCCCCTAGGTCAAGATCATGCAATTTAAAGTTTAATCGGTCGGCATCATTGCGCGAAATACAACCGTCAATGCTCACATATTGATCTTTTTTTGAACCACTCAAAGTGTTTTTCTTTTGAAGCTTTAGTTTTGTAATATGGACGTCGCGATCTGATAGTAAAATGTCTGATTGGTTTTCAATGTCCCAACGCATATCATTGATGCTGAAGTAAGAAGGCTCCAATACAAAGTTGATGTGGTTAGTGTTTACTATGGTTGTTTTCCAAGCAATATCTGTTTCATTTTTGGAGCCTGTATTCCATGTTAATTTTGAATTTAATCCTTTATTTCCTCCTTGGGTAGTGAATTTCACATTATCCAATGAAATACTGTCTTTATACTGGAATTTTTTAACGGTGTAAATGGCTTGAATTTCCGTTGAAGTCATGGCTTGCTTCAAGTCAATTCCCTTGAAAGTCATGTCTTGGTAGTCCACCTCTGGTGAAATAAAACCCATCGTGAATGTCTCGTCCTTTCCACTGTAGTTTCCAATTAAAATGGAATTTGAGGCAATGAAAAGTTCAGGCGCAAAAATGGTTAAAAAGTCTTTTGTATCCTTCGTGGTAAGATTGTATGAAAAATTGCTTTTTGTACCTTTTTGTATTTTCTTTTCTCCACGCGTAGCAACAATCGATGGAAAAACCTTCTCGAATTGTGTTAGAAAGTCATCTACGAGTGTAGAGAAGTCGATCTTTCCTGTAAGCGTAACGTCTGCGATTGGACTCACAACTTTAAAAACATCTTCGGTTGCAGATCTGGTTACGTTGATATTGATGTCCGGAAGTTTTATTTCGTTTTTCCCTTCCTTGTACAATAACCCGTGCATGGTGACATTTCCAGCCATCTTATTGGGGTCATTTCCATATATATTGACAACAAAATTGGTTTTTAAACTGGTGCTGTCACGCTCTGCAATATGTAATTTATCGAGCAATGCTTTTTTCAAATCAATGGTAAAAGACATGTGTTGATCGTCTTTGAAGTCGATAAATCCGTTGTACTCAAGGTCGAGATTGTCGTCCTTGACATCAATGATTGCAGCGAATTTATTGTCCTCGAAACTACCTTCTGAAATGCGAATATTGGTGTAGGCATAATCCAAGTAGTCGAATCGATTCACATCACCTGTAATCTCCGTGAAGTGGATGTCGCTGAGTGAAAATGCTTCACCGGTTAAAAAGAAGGTCCCATCTACAACACCTAAACTTCGGTTATCAAGGAACTGTCCGAGTTGGAATTGCTCCACTTTAACATCGTAATCACTGGCCTCTGAATGTTGAAAGAGGAAAGAATTGTTTGCAAAGTTCTGCGTGAACATGATTCCATTGTCCATTCGAACCGTACCGAGTTTTGTATTGAGTTTGTCGGTAGAAACTACAAACTGTGAGTAGAATCCGTCTAAACGCAAATCGATAGCTTCAAAATATCCCAGACGCTGTAAAGTTTTATCGAAGGACAAGTACGTGTTGTCTGCAGAATTCGGCATTCTTATTTTTTGTAAGTCACTCAAAGAGATGAAAGCATAATCAAGCTTTTCGGAGAAGAAGGCACGTTTAAAGTTTCTGAAGTCTGGCAAATTAACAGTTCCTCTAACAACAGTGCGCTTGCCTGTTTTCAGTTCAAGTCCTGAAATTTTTAAGTCTTTGATGCGCTTGGTGACATTGGCTTTGATCTGAATAACTTGATCCATTCCCCAAAGTGCTGTGGCAAAATAGGATACGTCTTTGAGGCTCACGGAGCTTTTTGCCAATTGAGCGTCGAAGGAAACTTTGTCGATAAATTCACCCATGTCCGCATAATCGTTCATCAACAAATTGAGCTTGGGTGCTTTTATATCGGAATCATCTGTTTTTATCACTAACGATGACAAAAGAATTCCTTTAGGACTCACGTTGACCTTAGCACTGAGTTGATTTAACTTGAAGCCAGACTGCTCTTCAGCACTGAAGGACTCAATATTGGCTGAAATTTTTCCGTTGACAATGCGAAAGGCCTCTGCACTTAAATTCACATGTTTGAAATCCAAATGATCAAAGTCAATTCCTTCTGGATCATGTTTTTGACGATAATCTGTGTGCTTAAAATCAACATCGATCAATTGCAACCTCCGAAGTGAAACGGCCATCGGTTTTGATTTGGATGGTTTGTCGCTTGCGAAGTAGTCAATGATAAACTGGAAATTGAATTCGCCTGTTTTTTTATCTATTGACAAATGAATGACACCACCGTCTAGCTCAGCTTCACCTAAGTCAAGTATGTTTTTCTTTAAATCAAGCTTATCAAGTGTCGCGTAAATGGTGTGAATGGACGCCAAGGTATCTCGATCGTGGTCCAATACCAAAACGTCATCTAAGGCAACGCGATCGATGAAAATGATGGAAACAGAACCAACTTCAACGCGTGTATTCCATTCTTTCGAAAGAAATGCGGCGGCTTTTTTTGCTAGATAGGTTTGAACAGGTGAGGTGCGAATGGCAAATGCAAAGGCAATCAACAAAATGAGAATCCATTCAAAAGAAATCCCAATTGTACGGCCAATTATTTTAAGTATTTTTGTCATTCGCAACACAAATTTACTGAAAGTTGAGTCAAAAAGAGGTAATCATCTTAGGGATTGAGTCATCTTGTGATGATACATCCGCTGCGGTACTTAAAAATACGGCTATTTTATCGAATGTAACGGCAGGACAAAAGATCCATGAACAGTATGGAGGTGTAGTGCCCGAGCTTGCAGGACGTGCGCATCAACAGAACATTGTTCCAGTTGCGGATATTGCGCTAAAAAAGGCAGGGATTTCGCTATCAGACATCGATGCGATTGCGTTTACACGTGGTCCAGGTTTGATGGGTTCCTTGGTTGTTGGGACAAGTTTTGCAAAAGCACTTTCACTCGGATTGAATATTCCGATGATCGACGTCAATCACATGATTGGTCACGTTTTGGCGCACTTTATCGACGATGAAAACAAACCCAAACCGTCCTTTCCTTTTCTTTGTTTAACAGTGTCTGGCGGACATACACAAATCGTATTGGTCGAGAATCATTTGAAGATGAAAGTGATCGGAAGTACGATTGACGATGCCGCAGGTGAAGCATTTGACAAAGCAGCAAAATTATTGGGCTTTCCTTATCCAGGTGGGCCATTGGTGGATAAACATGCTCAACTCGGAGATCCCACAAAGTTTCAGTTTTCGAAGCCCAACATACACGGGTATGATTTCAGCTTTAGTGGCTTGAAAACGTCCATTTTATATTTCTTACAGAAGGAAACAGCAAAGAATCCAAATTTTATTTTAGAGAATTTAAATGATTTGTGTGCCTCAATACAATCAACGATCATTGAGATTCTCCTGAAAAAATTGACCAAAGCAGCAGGTGAGTTAGGTATAACAGAAATCGCAATCGCAGGTGGTGTTTCAGCAAATAGCGGGTTGAGAAATGCCATCAATGAGGCAGGTGATAAGCATGGTTGGAAGGTCTACATCCCACGATTTGAATATTGTACAGACAATGCGGCGATGATTGCCATAACGGGTAAATACATGTTCGACAAAGGACTTTTTGCCGATCAGACCATTGCAGCAACAGCGCGCTATTCCATTTCAGAAGTCAACATTGACTGATGTCTTTTAACAGGATTTTAACGAACTTTTTGAAAGTCGCGTTAAATTTCTCAAAGCAATGTGTATTTTTGAGCAACACCTAAAAAGCATGAGACTTTCTATTTTATTTGTTCTGTTTACCCTGCTGTCGCTCACTGTTTTTTCCCAAAAGGAAATTTCTTGGAAGGTAGCGTACAATGCAGATAATCAAACGATTGAATTTACAGCATCGATTGCAAAAGGGTGGCATTTGTACAGCCAGCACATTGCAGATGGAGCAGGTCCTGTAGCTACTTCTTTTGTTTTCAATGAGTTGCATGGTATTAAACTGAAGGGTAAAGTAGAAGAGCCAGAATCCATTCGGAAGTACGATCAAAGTTTTGAAGCAACATTGAACTTTTTTGAAGGTAAAGTAACTTTCACACAGCACATTTCGAAAACAACTAAAAACGCATCAACAATCACAGGAACAATTACCTACATGTTGTGTAACGACACGATGTGTCTTCCTCCTGTTGACGTGCCATTCACCATAGAAATCCCGAATTAATACCCCATTGTTATGACAATTTTTCGCTCACTTTTATCGGTACTTTTCGTTTTATTGACAGTAAACGCCATTTCTCAAACCATTGACTTGCCGGAAGACAAGGTAAAATGGTCTTTTTCTGTTGAACAAGATGGTGATGATGCCTTTATTGTCGCTAAGATTAAAGTGGTTGAACACTGGCATATTAATGCGTCAAAGTTGCCTAAGGGAAGTTTTGGTTTTCCAACGAGTTTAGAATTAAAAAAAGGACCTCAGTTTTCTATTGAGGGCGGGGTAATCGAACCAAAACCAATTCAAGTCCACGATGAGGTTGCTGATGAAGACCTGGCATACCATGAAGGTAGTTTTCAGCTGAAAAGAAAAATTAAAATCCTTTCCGAGAAAGATTTTGAAATCAGCGGCACATTCGCCTTTCAGACCTGCGATGAGTTTAAATGTTTGCCAGATATGTCTGTTCCATTTAAAGTCAATGTAAAGGGAGCGATAGCTTCTAATGATGCAAAAGCTGACACTACCGCAGGATCTGGTTCAAAAACAACAGTAGATTCCAATGATGCCGATAAGGAGGCGGATAAGAAATCAGACGGAAAAGAAAAAAAATCGGAGCGTCGTTCGCTTTGGGCAACGTTCATTATTTCATTTTTAAGTGGTCTATTGGCGCTCTTTACACCATGTGTGTTCCCAATGGTACCAATGACGGTGAGCTTTTTCACAAAACAAAGCAAGACAAAGGCAAAAGGTATTCGCAATTCCTTGATTTTCGGGATTTCAATTATCTTGATTTACATCGTTCTTGGGACAGCTGTGACGGCAATTTTTGGTGAGGAGGCCTTGAACAACATGTCTACTGATCCTGTCTTTAACCTTATATTCTTCATTATCCTCATCATCTTTGCCATCTCGTTTTTGGGGGCATTTGAAATTCGTTTGCCGAGTAAATGGGTGAATAAGGCGGACCAAAATGCGGATCGCGGTGGATTGATCGGGATTTTCTTTATGGCACTTGCCTTGGCTTTGGTTTCGTTCTCTTGTACTGGACCAATTGTAGGAACACTCATCGTTGAGGCCGCACGCCAAGGTGGAATTACGCCAATCATTGGCATGTTCGGGTTCTCATTGGCACTCGCTATTCCATTCGGACTATTCGCTGCTTTTCCCGCATGGTTGAATACTTTGCCTAAATCAGGTGGTTGGTTAAATAGTGTAAAAGTGGTGCTAGGATTCTTGGAATTGGCACTAGCCTTTAAATTCTTGTCCAATGCGGACATGACTTGGGATGCACACCTGCTTGAACGTGAACTATTCTTGGCTGTGTGGATTGCCATCTTTGGAGTGTTAACACTCTATTTGTTTGGAAAAATCAAGATGCCGCACGATAGTCCCGTGGAAAACCTTTCAGTAGGACGCGTATTGCTCGGAACCACTACCTTGTTTTTCGTCATTTATATGATCCCAGGAATGTGGGGAGCGCCACTGCAAATAATCAGTGCATTCCCTCCACCAATGGAATACAGTGAATCTCCTCTTGGAGTAGGCGGCGGTGGCGGTGCTGCAACGGGGGATATAGGTCCCGAAGGTACAGTGCGTGGCCCTCAAAACTTATGGGTATTCCACGATTATGACAAAGCCCTGGCCTATGCAAAGGAAGTAAACAAGCCATTATTTGTCGATTTCACAGGAATCAATTGTGTGAATTGCCGTAGGATGGAACAGAAGGTGTGGGGTGAAGATGGCATCATTGAGTCCTTGAAAAATGATGTGGTCATTGTTTCATTGCATGTTGACGAACGAAAAGCATTGCCGAAGAAGGAACAAGGTGAATTCAAAGTTGCCGGACGTAAAATGACCGTAAAATTCACTGGTGACAAATGGAAGTTGATGCAAATTAAGCGTTACAAGATTCTTGCGCAGCCTTATTATGTGATGCAAGATCCAAACGGAAAAGATCTTTCCAATGGTTCTGCTGACTTCGAACACACGAGCGATCCGAAAGATTTTAAGAAGTGGCTCGACGCCGGAATCAGTGAATTTTCGAAGAATAAATAGGTTTTTTATACCTCTACTAAGTAGAACTACGTAGATCACTTAGAGGGAAACGCTGAAACTGTCATTCATTAAAGGAAGAAGGTTGATTTGTTTGAAATAGATGTCGTTGCTTTGTTGAAAGAAAAACACAGACATTATGAAAACGACAAATTTTTCCTCAGCAATTCTCTTCATTCTCTTCACTGCTTTTGCATGGACAGCATCGGCAAAGGAAATGACGCTTAATCTTACGAAACAAGATGTATCTTGCTTCGGTCGTAAAGATGGAGCAATCTCACTAAACATCACAGGTGGTGTGGCGCCGTACGCAATTGTATGGAACAATGGAGCAACAACAACTTCTCTTTCTGGATTATCGAAAGGTGAATATTCTGTTACTGTAACTGATGCGAAAGGTCTGAAAGCAGAAGCACAGTCGGTAATCGAAATGCCAAAACCTTTGATGTTGTATTATGACATGGATGAAGCAACGTTTGTTGATGCTTTGAATGGTAGCATGAATGCAAAAATCGTTGGAGGTACACCTTGGTCTGCTGATAAAGCACCTTTCTACTTCATTCGTTTGAATGGAAATGCAAACTTCACAGACCCAACGTCAATGACGGATGGTGTTTACGCTATGACAGTTGAAGATGCACAAGGCTGTAAGTTGAATGTAAAAGTTAACGCAGACTTTGAAATCCTTGGTGAGCAAGCACAAATCTCTGAGAATCCAGAAATTAATGCGGAGTATGGGTCAATCCATTTCATGTTGAATGCACCGCAGCATTCGTACAACAGCAGCGCTGTGCCAATGGATCTTGGAAAACTATAAGTAGAGAATAAAACAGAAAATACTGCATAGAAGGCCCCGGTTCATCCGGGGTTTTTTGATGGATAAAAACGAGAGTTTTTCTATATTTACGGAGTGAATGATTTCCTAAAAACCCCCATCGAGTTCTTGAAAGGTGTCGGTCCACAGCGGGCTGATCTCCTCCGTCAGGAATTGGGAATTCATACCTTTTCGGACCTCCTTCATCATTTTCCGTTTCGCTATATCGATCGTTCACGCTATGTTACTGTATCGGAATTATCAACGATGGAAACGGCTGCGCAACTTCGAGGACGAATCATCGCGGTGTCTGAGAGTGGAACAGGACGTACAAAAAAGCTTTCTGCCAAGTTTCAAGATGCCAGTGGTGTCATTGATTTGATTTGGTTTCAAGGGATAAAATGGATCAAGCCGCTATTAAAAATAGGGGTGGAATATCAGATTTACGGAAAAGCGAAAGTCTATGGAAGTACTTGGAATATGCCGCATCCAGAGTTGGTAGAATGGAAGGATGTACTTCTGAAGACGGGCTTGCAGCCGGTGTATTCGACAACAGAAAAATTAACAGCGAAAGGACTGCATTCTAAAGGAATAGAAAAATTAACTGCTGTTCTGGTATCCCAAATTAAAGGGAAGATCGAAGAAACGATACCTCCAGGAATTCTGAATAAACATCACCTGATTCCAAGAGAAACGGCTTTTCTTCTCGTTCATTTACCTTCTATTGAAAATGACTTTCACAAGGCGCGTCTGCGATTGAAGTTTGAGGAATTGTTCTTTTTGCAATTGGAGTTGCTACTGCGGAAATCAATTACTGCGCAAAAGTCGAAAGGATTTGTTTTTAATGAGGTAGGTGCGATTTTTAATCAGTTTTATCAAGACTATTTGCCTTTCCCTTTGACGGGTGCACAAAAAAGGGTGATCAAAGAAATACGAAAGGATTTTATTTCTGGCCACCATATGAACCGCCTTCTACAAGGAGATGTGGGTAGCGGTAAAACGTTGGTCGCCTTGCTGACGATGCTCATTGCCGTAGGGAACGGTTTTCAAACTGCCTTGATGGCGCCAACAGAAATTCTTGCTTCTCAGCATTTTGAGACCTTAAGGGAATTCTTGAAGGATATGCCAGTGAATGTGGCTTTGCTGACTGGATCCGTAAAGAAAAAAGACCGCATATCGATTCATGAAGGTCTCGAGGATGGTTCGATTCATATCCTCGTGGGGACACATGCCTTGCTTGAAGATGCCGTTCAATTTAAAAATTTGGGGGTTGTCGTGATTGATGAACAACATCGCTTTGGTGTTGCACAACGTGCTCGAATGTGGAAGAAGAATACCACTCCACCTCACGTGTTGATCATGACGGCAACGCCGATTCCTAGGACTTTAGCAATGACTTTCTACGGAGACCTTGAAGTCTCGGTCATTGATGAGCTTCCTCCTGGACGTAAACCTGTCAATACGGTCCATCGTTATGAAGCGAGTCGTTTGCGTGTATTCGGTTTCATGAAGGAGGAAATCGCAAAAGGTCGTCAGGTCTACATCGTATATCCGCTGATTAACGAATCAGAAACACTAGATTTTAATAATTTGATGAGTGGTTATGAAGCCATTACTCGTTCCTTTCCGTTGCCTGACTATAAGGTGAGCATTGTACATGGGAAGTTAAAGCCGGAAGATAAAGACTATGAGATGCAACGCTTTATTAAGGGAGAAACGCAAATCATGGTAGCGACAACGGTTATTGAGGTAGGTGTTAATGTGCCCAATGCCTCCGTGATGATCATTGAAAGTGCCGAACGATTTGGTTTATCACAGTTGCACCAGTTGCGTGGTAGAGTAGGGCGCGGGGCTGAACAATCGTTTTGCATCTTGATGACGGGTATCAAACTTTCTAAGGAATCAACGCGCAGGATGGAAACCATGGTCAGCACGAATGATGGATTTGAAATCGCGGAGGTGGATTTACAACTTCGTGGCCCTGGCGATTTAATGGGAACTCAACAAAGTGGGGCCTTAGATCTTCGAATAGCAGATCTTTCAAGGGATGCGCAAATTGTAATCATGGCACGCGATGAGGCCCGAGCTTTACTTGATCTTGACCCAGGATTGGATCGCCCACAACACATGACATTGAAGGAAATTTTACGCGAAATACTGAAAAGCAGACCTGATTGGGGTAAGATTGCGTGATTTACACAGCTCCTTTTTTAACCGCAGATGCACAGAGAAAAATACTGACATTCCCTTTGTTGTAAGAATTGAAAAACTTAATCTCATTGACCTCTGAGCCATCCGCGACTCTGTGGTCAATATCTGCATTGGGAATTAATAAACATCTCGGGTTTTATTTTTTAAAGAAGAAAGACCGAGTAATGCCTTGATGTAACATTTATTCCTTTAATGCGTATCCCTCGCTGTAAATCTCCCGACCATGAAAACACTTTTTCTCCTCCTATTTTTAGGCATTACCTTGACATCTAAAGCTCAAATCATGGGAGGTACACTTGTTGACGATGGTCGTAAAATGAGTTCAACATCCAATTTTACCGTTACGGATAGTCTATACACAGGAACAGTGGTGATGTCACTTTCTGTCAATCGGAAGGGTGAGGTGACTTCAGGGAAATATATAACCGAAGGTTCGACAATTTCATCAACGCCAGTGCGAATTAAAGTACGCAATTATGCCATGAAATTAAAATTCGAGGAAAGTATTTATTTCCCCGAATTTCATTACGTCACAGTTAAATTCACGGTCAAGAAACCCTAAGGCATCTTTAGTTTTCAGCGTAAATTGACGCGTACTCCATTTGGTATTTCGCCAAAATTTTCTTGCGCTTTAATTTCAAAGTAGGTGTCAATTCTTCGGCGTCAATCGAAAATTCTTTTTCAAGCAAAACGAATTTTTTGATCTGTTCCCAGTTCCCAAATCCTTTGTTAAATTCGTCAATTTC
>Ga0315908_10001055_pt1 | contig 21280 bp, 13 predicted proteins | sample LakEriMetagenome_12_FD_203520 | JGI IMG/M metagenome (GOLD analysis project Ga0315908, IMG submission 203520) | Freshwater fungal communities from buoy surface, Lake Erie, Ohio, United States - Buoy 4 MA124 | ecosystem: Environmental > Aquatic > Freshwater > Lake > Lake biofilm | place: USA... | reverse complement strand
TTCCGCAACGACGCCACGCGGATGCGGATGGACTCCAGCGAGTTCTACCTCAAGAGCCCGACGGAGATGCACGCCGCGTTCGCCGGCCACGACCGCGGCCTGGTGGCCGACGCCGTCACCCGCAGCCAGACGATCGCCGATTCCGTGGGCCTCGACCTCGACCTCGGCAAGCGGCACTTTCCCGGCTTCGACGTGCCGGGCGGCCGGACGGCGAGCGCCGAACTGCGGCGGCTCTGCCTGGAGGGGCTGCGGGAGCGGTACGCCACCATCGCCAAGCGCTGGGCCGGCGGGACCGTGCCGGCCGATCCCGCCACCGCGGAGCTCCATCCGCAGGTGCTCGAGCGGCTCGACCGCGAGCTAGCCGTGATCGACACGCTCGGCTTCGCCAGCTACTTCCTCATCGTCTGGGACTTCGTCCGCCACGCCCGGGAGCAGGGCATCCCGGCGGCGGCCAGAGGCTCGGGCGTGGGGGCCCTCGTCGCCTACTCGCTCTACCTGTCGCACGTCTGTCCGCTGGAATACGACCTGCTCTTCGAGCGGTTCCTCGACGTCAACCGCCGCGAGGCGCCCGATATCGACATCGACTTCTGCAAGGAGCGGCGCGGCGAGGTCATCGAGTATGTGAAGCGCAAGTACGGCGCGGCGAACGTCGCCCAGATCGGCACCTTCGGCACGCTGGCGGCCCGGGCCGCGATTCGCGACGTGGGCCGGGCGATGGGGCTGCCGGTGCCCCGCGTGGACCAGATCGTGGCGCTCGTGCCCGACCAGCTCGGCATCTCGCTGGAAGACGCGGCCGCGCCGGGTTCCCAGCTGGCGGCGGCCTGCGAGGCCGACGCCGAGGTCCGCGAGCTCGTCGACCTGGCGGGGCGGATCGAGGGTCTGGCGCGGAACGTCGGCACGCATGCGGCCGCCGTCGTGATCGCCGACCGCCCGCTCGTGGAATACGTGCCGCTCCAGCGGGTGACGGGCAAGGAGGAAGTGATCACCCAGTGGGCGATGGGCGACGTCGAGCGGGCCGGCCTCATGAAGATGGACTTCCTCGGCCTCCGCTACCTGACGGTCGTCGCCAAGACGCTCGACATCATCGAGTCGACCACGGGCCAACGGCCCGACCCCTTCGCCTTCCCGCTCGACGACGCGGCCACCTTCGCGCTCCTGTGCCGCGGCGAGACGAAGGGCATCTTCCAGCTGGAAAGCGGCGGCATCCGCGACCTGCTCCAGCGGATGAAGCCCGACCACTTCCTCGACATCGTGGCCGTGAACGCCCTCTACCGCCCCGGCCCGCTCGAGGGCGGAATGGTCGACGAGTACGTCGACGTGAAGCACGGCCGGAAGCGGGCGGAGTTTCTCCATCCGGTGATGAAGGACGTGCTCGCCGAGACCCACGGCGTGATGGTCTACCAGGAGCAGGTGATGCGGATCCTGGAGCGGCTCGGAGGCATCGAGCTCTCCTCCGCCTACACCTGCATCAAGGCGATCAGCAAGAAGAAACTGGAGACCATCGCCGCCTTCCGCGAGCAGTTCGTGAAGGGTGCCCAGGCGCAGGGCCTGACGAAGCAGCAGGCCGACGAGGTCTTCGCGCTGATCGAGAAGTTCGCCGGCTACGGCTTCAACAAGAGCCACTCCACCGCCTACGCCCTCCTCGCCTGGCAGACCGCCTACCTGAAGACGCACCATCCGCGGGAGTTCATGGCCGCGTTGCTCTCCGGCGACATCACGGGCCGCAACTTCAAGAAGAAGGACGCGCTCGTCGAGCACGTCGAGGACTGCCGGCGGATGGGGATCGAGGTCGCGCCCCCCGACGTGAACGCCTCGCTGCCGGACTTCTCCGTGAGCGGCGGCCGGATCCTCTTCGGGCTGGCCGCCATCAAGGGCTGCGGCGTGCAGGCCGCCGAGGCGATCGCCGCCGATCGCGCGAAGCATGGCCCGTATCGCGACCTGCACGACTTCTGCGGCCGGCTCGACCCTTCCGTGGTCAACAAGACCGCGATCGAGAACCTCGCCAAGGCCGGCGCCCTCGACCAGCTCGGGGGCCACCGCGGCGCGATCCTCGCCGGCATCGAGCGGGCGATGGCGGCCGGTGCCGCGCGGCTGGCGGACCGCAAGAGCGGCCAGAAGAACCTGTTCGCCGCCTTCGACCCGCCCGCGGCCGGTCCCGCGACGGCGGAACCCTCCGTCTTGCCCGACGTGCCGCCGCTGTCGGACCTGGAGATGCGGTCCGGCGAAAAGGAGGTGCTGGGCTATTACGTCCACAGCCATCCGCTCGCCGAGCACAAGGACCTCCTCGACAGCCTGTGCAGCCACGGCACCGCCGGGCTCGGCGGCGTGAAGGCCAAGGGCGAGGTCGTGATCGGCGGCCTGGTCTCCGCCCTCAAGCTCTCGAACACCAAGCAGGCCCGCCCCGGCTCCACGCATACCCGCTACGCGATGTTCGACCTGGAGGACATGGACGGCCTCGTCCGCACGATCTGCTGGCCGGAGGACTACGCGCGGCTCGGCGAGGCGATCCAGCCCGACGCGGTGATTCTCGTCGCCGGCTCGATCGATCGCCGGGCCGGCAGCGAGGAGACGAACCTCGTGGTCAACGAGATCGTGCCGATCGCCGAGGCCCGGCGGCTTCCGGCCCGGAGCGTCACCGTGCGAATGGTCGAGGGCACGCACGATGCCGCCGTGCTCGACCGGCTCGCGGAGCTCGTCGGCCGCCATCCCGGCACCGTGCCGTTGCGGCTGGTGATCGATCTCGCCGACGGGTCGCGGGTGCTCCTCGAAGCCGACCGCCACCAGGTGGCGTGGTCACCGGAGCTCCACGCGGCCGTGGCGGAACTGCTCGGTCCGGGGAGCGTGCGGGCCGCCGTGGCGATCGGCGGCCGGGGTCGCCGTGACGGCCCCGGTGGTTCGCGGGGCGACGGCCCTCGGCGCGGTCAGGGGCGGGCGCCCGCCGGCGTGGCCTGACGGCGGCATTGACCGCCGAGGGCTTTTTGGGGACAGCGCGCCAAAAAGCCCCGGGTGGAAACCCGGGGACTCCGCGTTCAACCATCACCCCGCCTGCCATCCCGCATGACGACGCGTGAGCCCCGCTTCGAAACCGGAACGCATGGTGAGCGGGAAGGCGGGTGACCCGGAGTCCCCCGGCTTCCGCCGGGGGCTTCTTGTGAACAGCGCGCCAAAAAGCCCCGGGTGGAAACCCGGGGACTCCGCGTTCAACCATCACCCCGCCTGCCATGCCGCACGCGGCCGCGGGTTCGCGTGCGGCACCGCACCGGCTCGGATCAGACCTTCACCCGCTCCAGGTAGTCGCCCGTCCGCGTGTCGATCTTGATCGTGTCGCCCTGCTCGATGAAGGCGGGCACGATCACCTCCGCGCCGGTCTCGAGCTTCACCGGCTTCGTCAGATTGGTCGCCGTGTTGCCGCGGATCGCCGGCTCGGCATACTCGACCTTGAGCACCATGTGGTTCGGCGGCTCCATCGAGATCGGGTTGCCGTTGTAGAGGAGCATCGAGCAGACCGTGCCTTCCTTGATCCACTTCCAGGCGTCGTCGACCTGCTCCTTGGACAGCTCGTACTGCTCGTAGTTGGCGTTGTCCATGAACACGAACGCCTCGCCCTGCTTGTACAGGTACTGGGCCTCGATCGTGCTGATGTCGGCCGCGTCGAGCGAGTCGCCGCTCTTGTAGGTGCGGTCGAGCACGGTGTTTCGCAGCAGGTTCCGCAGCTTGCACTTGTAGAGTGCCTGCCCCTTGCCGGGCTTCACGAAGTTGCACTCGATCATGATGTAGGGATCGCCGTCGATCTGGACCTTGAGGCCCTTCTTGAACTCGCTGGTGTTGTAGGCGGGCATCTCGGGCTCCTCGGGTCGTCCGGTCGAACAGGCGTGTTTCCTTCCCCGGGCGGCGGCCGTATTCTGGAGCGGACCGCGGGGGAAGGGCCTCCAAGAGTGGCCGCGCCCCCGCGACCTGTCAACGTCCGCCCCGTTTCCCGGACTGCGCCCGCTCTCGGCGCACGCGCCCATGCAGTCGCTCCCGGTCGCCCCGTCGCCGCCGCTGCCGCCCGAGACCGGCCCGGCGGCCGCACGGCACGCCCCCGCCACCTGGCAGCGGGAACTCGCCGCCGCCATCCGCGACCCCGCCGAACTCTGCGCCTTGCTCGCGCTCGATGCCGACAGCGCCGCGACCGCGCGGGCCGCGATGGGCGGCTTTCCGCTGCTGGTGCCGCGTGGCTTCGCGGCGCGGATGCGGCCGGGCGATCCCCGTGATCCGTTGCTGCTCCAGGTGCTGCCGGCGGCCGCCGAACAGATTCCGGCCGCGGGCTTCACAGCCGATCCGCTCGACGAGGCGGCGACCCTCGCCGCACCGGGCTTGTTGCGGAAGTACCCCGGCCGCGGACTCCTCCTGGCCGCCGGCGGCTGCGCGGTGAACTGCCGCTACTGTTTTCGCCGTGAGTTCCCCTACGCCGAGAACGGCGTCACCCAGGCCGGACTGGCCGCCGCCGTGGAGGCGGTGGCCGGCGACGAGACGCTCACGGAAGTCATCCTCTCCGGCGGCGACCCGCTGCTGCTCGACGACGCACGGCTCGCCGACCTCGTCGGCCGCCTCGAGGCGATCCCCCATCTGCGCCGGCTGCGGATCCACTCGCGGCTGCCCGTGGTCCTGCCGGCGCGGGTCACCGACGCCCTCGTCGCCACCCTCGCGGCGACCAGGCTCACGACCGTCGTCGTGATCCACGCCAACCATGCCCAGGAACTCGACGCGACCGTCGAGCACGCGACGCGTCGGATGGCGGCCGCCCCAGCGCTGCTGCTCAATCAGGCGGTGCTGCTCGCCGGGGTCAACGATTCCCTCGCGGCCCAGCGGGCGCTCGCGGAGCGGCTGGTGGAGATCGGGGTCATGCCCTATTACCTGCATCTGCTCGATCGTGTCGCCGGGGCCGCCCACTTCGAGGTCGCCGCGGAGCGGGCGATCGCGTTGCACCGCGGCCTGCGTGAATCGTTGCCCGGCTACGCGGTGCCCCGCCTGGTGCGGGCCCGCCCCGGCGCGCGGGCGAAGGAGTGGATCCAGTGAGCGGGGAGGTAGGTGCCCCGGTGTCCCCCGGCTCCCGCCGGGGGCTTTTTGTGGGGAGGCCGCGCGTCCCAAAAAGCCCCGGATGGAAACCCGGGGACTCCGGCCATGAACACCATCCCGCCATCCATGCCCCATGACGGCACGTGAATCCCGCTTCCAAACCGGAACGCATGGTGAGCGGGGAGGTAGGTGACCCGGTGTCCCCCGGCTCCCGCCGGGGGCTTTTTGTGGGGAGGCCGCGCGTTAGGAAGCCCCGGGTGGAAACCCGGGGACTCCGGCCATGAACACCATCCCGCCATCCATGCCGCAGGTCGCTCCCGCCCCCAATGCAGCGACGCCCCCGGCGCTCACCGCTTCCGCGGGTCGGGCAGCGTCTTCGGCTCGTACGGGTGGTTGCGCTTCCGCACCACCTCGGCCTTCACGATCGTGTCGGGCTTGATGCCCCGCACTGGACGGCCCTGCTCGTCCTGCGTCCGCATCAGCTTCGGCAGCACGTCGAAGCCCTCGATCACGCGCCCGAAGACCGTGTGCTTGCCGTCGAGATGCTCCGTCGGTCGAAACGTCAGGAAGAACTGCGAGCCGCCCGTGTTCGGCCCGGCATGGGCCATCGAAAGCGTGCCGAGGAAATGCTTCCGGGCCCCCGCCGCATCGCACTCGCAGGCGATCGCGTAGCCCGGACCGCTGGTGCCGGTGCCGGTCGGGTCGCCCCCCTGGGCCATGAAGCCGGGGATCACACGGTGGAACGGCGTGCCGGCGTAGAAGCCCTTCTCCACGAGGCTGACGAAATTGGCGACGGTGTTGGGCGCCTCGTTCTCGAACAGCTCGACGACGATGTCGCCCTGGCTGGTGGAGAGTTTCACCCGCGGCAGGTCGTCGGCCTTCGTCTCCGCGGCCCGCTTCGCCATCTCGGCGGCCACCTTCTCCCGTTCGGCGGCGGCTGCCTCGCGCAGGTCGCCGAGGCGGGCCTTCGCCGCGCCGGCCGCCTCGGCCTTCTTCAGCCAGGCCTCCGCGGCGTCGACATCGGAGAGGATCATCGCCGCGGTCGCCGCCATCAGCGCCACGTCGCCGCCGGCGGCCCCGGCCGCGTCGAGCCGGGCGGCCAGCGCGAGCGCCTTGCGGGGATCGTCGCCCTGGAGCGATCCGGCCACGACGGCACCGCTGATCTCCTTGGCTTCGGCGTTCTTGGGATCGGCGATCGCCAGGGCGAAGGCCGCCTTCTCGAGTCGCTCGCTCGTGGCCTGGGCCTTCACCTTCACGGTGTCGAACTTCGCCTCGAGAGCCGCCTTGTCGGCCTGCGGTTGCTGATACTGCGCCTGGAGCACGGTGAGTTCGCCGACGAGGTCCTTCATCTCCTTCGAGGCCGCGTCAAACTCCGCCTTGGCCGCGGCCGGATCGACCTGCGTCGCCGCAACCTGTGCCGCGGCCGTTCCGCCCATGGCGGCCATCAGCGTCGCTACCACGGATGCCGTCCGCCACCGCCGCCTCGTTCCCACCTGCTTGACCCGCATGGTTTCAATCTCCGCATGTTGGAAAACGGTACGATAACACACCGTGCGGGTGCACGGCGTCGTCGATGCTGCGTGGCTCCGCGCCCGTGCATGCGGCGTGGATGGCGGGGTGGTGTTCACACCCGGTGTCCCCGGGCTCCCACCCGGGGCTTCTTGCCGTGCTGCCCACAAAAAGCCCCCGGCGGAAGCCGGGGGACTCCGGGTCACCTACCTCCCCGCTTACCATCCGCCACGGTTTCGAACCGGGGAGTCACGCGCCCGTGCATGCGGCATGCATGGCGGGGTGGTGTTCACACCCGGTGTCCCCGGGCTCCCGCCCCGGGCTTCTTGGGAGGCCCACCAGGCAAAAATCGCACGATGCGATGTCTTGCCATATAAAAGGACGCCTCATGGCCCGCCATCGCCCCGTCCGCCGCCCTCCCGCACCGTCCTCCGCTGCCGCCAGCCAGCGGCCTGCCGGCGACGAGGCCGCCAGCGCGCCGCGGATCATCGGCGGCGACCTCCGCGGCCGGCGGCTCGAGTTTCTGCCCCATGGCCGCACACGGCCGATGAAGGACCGGGTTCGCGAATCGCTGTTCGATCTCCTGGGCACGGACGTCCGCGGCGCCGTCGCCCTGGATCTGTTCGCCGGCACCGGCGCGCTCGGCTTCGAGGCCGTGAGCCGCGGTGCCGTCCGAGCGATCCTCGTGGAGCGGCACTTTCCCACTGCCGACGCCCTGCGCCGATCGGCCCGCGGGCTGGGGGTCGAGGATCGCGTCGAGGTCCGGTCCGGCGACGTCCTCCTCTGGGCCCGCCGGCTCCCCGACCTGCCGCGCGACCTCCCCTGGATCGTCTTCATCTCGCCGCCATGGGAGTTCTTTGCCGCCGGTCATGAGCGGCGGCCGGAGCTCCTCGCCCTGATCGCCGCCCTGCGCGGCGCCGCACCGCCGGGCAGCCGGATCGTCGTCGAGGCCGACATGTCCTTCGCCGCCGCCGACCTGCCCGATCCCGCCGCCTGGGAGGCCCGGCCGATCCCGCCGGCGTGTCTTCATTTCGCGGGCAGTCTGGTATCCTGACCAGCGGGAACGTTTCCAGTCCGCCAGACTCGCACCTTCGGCCTCAGCACCTCCATGGACGTGGTCAACCAGCAGGACGCCCCGCCCTTCGTCACGGCCGACGGCTCGACGATCCGTGAACTGCTCGCCCACCGCAATTCCGCCATCCGGAAGCAGAGCCTGGCCGAGGCCCGGCTCGCTCCCGGCGCCGCCACCACCCCCCACCACCATGCCGTCACCGAAGAGATCTACTACATCCTCTCCGGCACCGCCGCCATGACCCTCGGCCACGAGACCCGCCCCGTCGGTCCCGGCGACGCGATCGCGATCCCGCCGGGCTGCCGCCACACCATCCGCAACACGGGGCCGACCGAGCTCGTGTTCCTCTGCACCTGCGCCCCCGGCTACGAGCACACCGACACCTTCCTCGAAACACCCGCCTGACCCGGACGGTTCCCTCTCGCCATGCCCGACGCCTTTGCCACCATTCTCCTCTCCGAGGGGATCGTCTCGGCCGAGCAGCTCGCCGAGGCCACCCGCATCGCCGGCACCTCCGGCAAGAAGATGCACGAGGAGGTGGTGCGGCTCGGCTACGCACCGGGCGAGAAGGTGATGAAGGCCCTGGCGAAGGCCTACCGGCTGAAGTTCGTGAACCTCGCCGACATCCAGGTGCCGCCGGAGGTGATCGAGCTCCTGCCGGAGAGCGTGGCCCGCGAAAACACGATCTTCCCGCTGGCCGAGTCGGGGGGCGCGCTCCGCGTCGCCACCTGCGACCCCACCGACATCGACACGCAGGAGAAGCTGCGGTTCATCCTCAACCGCGACGTGGAGATGGCCCTGGCCGTCCGCGAGCAGATCGTCGAGGCCATCAACCGCAACTACGGCCTCTCCGACGGCGAGAGCGCCGACTCCATGCTCCAGGAGTTTACCGACACCGCCATCGACTTCACCGAGACGGCCGTGGAGCAGGCGGCCACCCAGGGGCCCGACGACCAGTCCGACGCCCCGGTGGTCAAGCTCGTAAACCTGATCATCACCGAAGCGGTGCAGCTCCGGGCCAGCGACATCCACATCGAGCCCTTCGAGGACCGGGTGCGGATCCGCTACCGGATCGACGGCCGGCTCGTGGAGCGCGACAATCCGCCTCGCCGCCTCCTCGGTGCCATCCTCTCCCGCATCAAGATCCTCTCCAAGCTCGACATCGCCGAGCGGCGCCGGCCGCAGGACGGCCGCATCAAGCTCACGGCCGACGGCAAGGACTACGACCTCCGCGTCAGCGTGCTCCCCACCAACCACGGCCAGTCGGTGGTGATGCGGATCCTCGACAAGGACAACATCCGCGTCGGCATCCGCCAGCTGGGGCTCTCCGACAACGACTTCCGGCAGTTCAAGAACCTGATCCGCCGTCCCAACGGCATTATCCTCGTCACCGGCCCCACGGGCTCGGGCAAGACGACCACGCTCTACGCCTCGCTCAACGAGCTCAACCGGCCCGACACCAAGATCATCACCGCCGAGGATCCGGTCGAGTATTACCTCGCCGGCATCAACCAGGTGGAGATCCGCCACTCGATCGGGCTCGACTTCGCCCGCGTCATCCGGGCCATGCTCCGGCAGGCGCCCAACGTGATCCTCGTGGGCGAAATGCGCGACACCGAGACGGCGCAGATGGGCATCCAGGCGTCGCTCACCGGCCATCTCGTGTTCAGCACGCTGCACACCAACGACGCGCCGGGGGCCATCACGCGGATGATCGACATGGGGGTGCCGGCCTACCTCGTGGCCTCCAGCGTGATCGCCGTCCTCGCCCAGCGGCTGGTCCGCGTGAACTGCACCAAGTGCAAGCAGCCGCACCAGCCGCTCGACACCCAGATCGAGTCCGCGGGCATCACGCCCGAGATGCTCAAGGGGGCGACCTTCATGAAGGGCCGCGGCTGCGCCCACTGCCAGAAGTCGGGCTACAAGGGCCGGCTGGGCATCTTCGAATTGATGGTCATGACCAACAAGATCCGCGAGCTCGCCTTCCAGGGGGCGGCCACCCAGGAGATCCGGCGGGCGGCCGTCGGCCAGGGGATGCGGGTGATGTTCGAAGACGGCGTGGCGAAGGCCCTACGGGGCATCACCACGCTCGACGAGGTGTTCCGGGTTTCCAAGAAGACGGAGTGACCGGCCCGGCGGGGCGGACCCCTTCCCGGCCACGGGTTTTTGCCGGCCGGAGGGATTTTTCCTGGGGCGGAGGAGACTTTTCACCCGATGACGCGCATAATAGAGCCAGTGACTTCGGCGGCTGTCAGGGGCCCGAGCCGAACGTCCCATGAAGCCGCCGCCGTGTTCGGGCCCCCTCTCTGCCTGCCGATCCCCCCGTGCGCAGCCTCCGGCTGCGAGGAGTGGCGATCATGAGCACGGCCTCTTCCCCGCTCGTGGCGCAGGTCGAGAAGCTGCTTAAGGTGGCCGTGGACAACGGCGGCACCGAGGTTCGGCTCTCGGGCGGCGCCGCACCGATGCTGCGGATCAACGACCAGATGCGGCCGCTGAAGACGCGGGCCTTCACGGTCGAGGAAGTGGCGGCCCTGGCGGCGGCCCTCGTGCCTGCCGGCGGCGACCCGGCCCGGTTCGCGTTCACGACCGCGCTCGGTGAATGTGCCGGTACCCTGCTCGACGTCCAGGGCACGAAGGTGCTCGTGCTCCGCCCCGCCGCCGCCCCGCCGGCAGCGGACCACGTTCCGCTCGAGCTCGACCTCCAGGGCGACGAGCCCGCCGAGGCGGCCGTCGCCGCCGCCGAGGGCGACTCGCCCTACGCGATGCCGAAGGCCGCGGGCGGCACGATCCAGATCGACAAGCTGCTGATGGCGGCGGTGAAGGGGGGCGTGAGCGACATCCACATCACCGCCGGCATCCCGCCCGTGTTCCGCATGGACGGGCACATGAAGGCCCAGGCCACGAAGGTCCTCACGGCCGACGACACCAACGCGCTGATGAAGGCGATCACCCCGGAGCGGTGCCAGGCCGAACTGGCCGAGAAGGGGGGCTGCGACTTCGGCTTCGCCTTCAAGGACCTGGCCCGGTTCCGCGTCAGCGTGTTCAAGCAGCGGGGCAGCGTGGCGATGGTGCTGCGGCAGATCCCCAACAAGCTGCTCACGCCCGAGCAGCTCGGGGTGCCGGAGGTCTGCAAGAAGCTGGTGACCCGGCCCCGCGGCCTGTTCCTCGTCACCGGCCCGACCGGCTCCGGCAAGAGCACCACGCTCGCCGGCCTGATCGACTTCATCAACGACAATTACGACCACCACATCATCACGATCGAGGACCCGATCGAGTTCTACCACTACTCCAAGAAGAGCACGGTGAACCAGCGGGAGATCGGCACCGACGTGCCGAGCTTTTCCGAGGCCCTGCGGCGGGCCCTGCGGCAGGATCCCGACGTGATCCTCGTGGGCGAGCTCCGCGACCTGGAGACGATCGAGGCGGCGATCTCGGCCGCCGAGACGGGCCACGTGGTGTTCGGCACGCTGCACACGACCGGCGCCCAGGGCACCGTCAACCGGATCATCGACGCCTTCCCCACCAACCAGCAGGAGCAGGTCCGCACCCAGCTTTCGACCGCGATCCTCGGCGTGCTCTCGCAGACGCTGCTCCCCAAGATCGGCGGCGGCCGCGTGGCGGCCTACGAGGTGCTCGTCTGCACCCCGGGCATCGGCAACCTGATCCGCGAGAACAAGACCTTTCGCATCAATTCGGCGATCCAGACGGGGGCCAAGCTCGGCATGCAGCTCCTCGACGACCACCTCTTCAAGCTGTGGAGCGAGAAGAAGGTGACGGAGGAGAGCGTGCTCGCCAAGGCGCAGAACGTGGACGATCTCGCCCGCCGGATCTCCAACGCCAAGCAGGGCATCTTCGACGACGCCGAGACGGTCGCCCGCAAGGCCGCCAAGGAAATGGAGCGCTGACCATGGCCCTGAAGCGGATCGGGCAAATCCTCGTGGACCTCGGCCTCATCGACGAGCAGCAGCTCGCGACGATGCTCGAGGAACAGGCGACGCGGGGCGGCGAGCTGCTCGGCAAGGTGGGTGTGTCGCTGGGCTACTTCACCGACGAGCAGCTCGGCGAGGCGCTCGCCGAGCAGTGGGGCACCACGTTCGTCACGCTCTACGACCGCCACATTCCGCCGGAGGTGGCCCGGCTGCTGTCGGAGCCGATGGCCCAGCTCTATCGCGTGATCCCGCTGGCTCTCGATGGCAACCGGCTCACGATCGCCTCGGCCGAGCCGCAGAAGATCCAGATCGCCGACGAGCTGCGGACCTTCCTCGGCTACGACATCCACGTCTGCGTGGCCACGGAGCCCGAGATCACCAAGGTGATCGAGAAGGTCTATTCCTCCGAGAGCGAGAGCGTGGAGTCGCTCGTCGAGGATCTGGAGAAGGACGACGAGCTGGCGGCGGCGGCCGCCGCCGCCGGCCGCGACGGCCCCACCGACCTGACGAGCGTCGAGGCCCTGGCCGAGAGCGCCCCGGTGCGGAAGCTGCTCAACATGGTGCTCCTGCTGGCGATCCGCGACGGGGCCAGCGACATTCACTTCGAGCCCTTCGAGACGGAGTTCCGCATCCGCCTCAAGGCCGACGGCGTGCTCCAGGAGATGGTGCCCCCGCCGCGGCACCTGGCCTTCGCCATCACCACCCGGATCAAGGTCATGGCCAACCTCGACATCGCCGAGCGCCGGCTGCCGCAGGACGGCCGCATCGAGCTCAATGTCGGCGGCCATCCGGTCGATCTCCGCGTCAGCGTGCTGCCCACGCTGTTCGGCGAGAGCGTGGTCATGCGGGTGCTCGACCGGGGCGTCGTGTCCCTCGACCTGGAGAAGGTGGGGATGGAGCCGGCGATGCTGCGGAAGTTCCGCGAGGTCATCAAACGGCCCAACGGCATCGTGCTCGTCACCGGGCCGACCGGCTCCGGCAAGACGACCACCCTCTACTCGGCCCTGTCGGAGCTCAACGAGGTCGACGACAAACTGATCACCACCGAAGACCCGGTGGAGTATGACATCGACGGCATCATCCAGGTGCCGATCGACGCCGAGATCGGCAACACCTTCGCCGCCTGCCTGCGGGCGATCCTCCGCCAGGACCCGGACCGGATCCTGGTGGGCGAGATCCGCGACGTGGAGACGGCCGAGATCGCCGTGCAGGCCTCGCTCACCGGCCACATGGTGTTCTCCACGCTGCACACCAACGACGCTCCGTCCACGGTGACGCGGCTCCGCGACATGGGCGTGCCACCGTTTTTGATCACGGCCACGGTGGAGGCGATCCTCGCCCAGCGGCTGGTGCGGCGGATCTGCTCCAACTGCCGCGAGGAGGTGGTGCCGGGGGCCGACGTGCTCGCCGACCTGGAGCTGACGACCGACCAGACGATCGGCAAGAAGTTCTACCGCGGCCGCGGCTGCGAGAAGTGCAACCGCACCGGCTACAAGGGCCGGCTGGGGCTGTTCGAACTGCTGATCATGAACGACGAACTGCGCGACCTGGTGATGCGCAACGCCTCGACGGAGGATCTCCGCGAGGCCGCCCGGCGGAACGGCATGGTGACGCTCCGCGAATCCGGCATGGAGGGCGTCTTCAGCGGGACCACCACCGCCGAGGAAGTCATCCGCGAGACGATCCTGGAGGCCTGACGATGCCCACCTTCCAGTTCGAAGCCATCGACGCGGCGACCGGCAAGGAGATCCGCGATACCGTCGACGCGGCCAGCGAGGCCGAGGCCCAGGCCACGATCCGCTCGATGGGCTACATGGTCACCAAGCTCAAGGCCAAAAAGGCCAAGGCGGCCAAGGGGCCGGCGGCCGGCGGCCGCAAGCCGGGGCGGACATTCGCCATCGGCGGCGTGAAGGGCAAGGAGCTCACGCTCTTCACCCGCCAGCTCTCCATCCTCCAGGACGCCGGCCTGCCGATCCTGCGGAGCCTGAAGCTGCTGGCGGAGATGCAGAAGCCCGGCCGGCTGAAGAACAGCCTCCTCGACGTGTGCGACGAGATCGAGGGCGGGGCCACGCTCTCCGAGGCGATGGCCAAGAGCCCCAAGGCCTTCGACCGGCTGTACTGCAACATGATCCGGGCCGGCGAGGCGGGCGGGGCGCTGGAGGTGATCCTCCGGCGGCTCTCCGAGTTCATGGAGCGGAGCGAGTCGCTGAAGCGGAAGGTGAAGGGCGCGCTCGTCTATCCGATCGTGGTGGTGATGGTGGCCGTGGGCATCCTCGCCTTCATCATGATCAAGATCGTGCCGCAGTTCAAAAAGATCTTCGACGACTTCGACAGCGAGCTGCCGGCGATGACGCAGATGCTGATCGACATCTCGAACTGGGTGGTGAACTACTGGTACCTCATCCCCGCCATTCCCTTCGGTCTCAATCTGCTCATCAAGCTCATCAAGATGATCCCCTACGGCCGCTTCGGCTGGGATCTGTTCGTGCTCAAGGTGGTGATCTTCGGGCAGCTCGTCGAGAAGAACATCCTCTCCCGCAGCTCGCGGACGCTGGGCACGCTGCTCTCCAGCGGCGTGCCGATCCTGGAGGCGCTCAACATCACCAAGGAGACCTCGGGCAACATGATGTTCGAGCGGCTGTTCTCCAAGGTGTCGGACTCGATCCGCGACGGCGACGCGATCGCCAAGCCGCTCAAGACCTACTCCATCCCGCCGTTCAACGTCGTGGCGCTCCTTTTCTGGACGGCCTTCGTACCGGTGGTGGGCGCCCTGATGTACCTGTTCCGCTTCAAGAAGCCTGTCGTGGACGACCTGGTGGTGAACATGGTGGACGTGGGCGAGGAGTCGGGCGAGCTCGACACCATGCTCTACAAGGTGGCCGACACCTACGACGAGGAGGTGGCGGTGCTCACGGAGAGCCTGACGAGCCTCATGGAACCGTTGCTCATCATCTTCCTCGGCGGCGCCGTGGGCTTCATCGTGATCGCCCTCTTCATGCCGCTCATCAAGCTGATCAACGACCTGTCATGACCACCCTCCCCAGCCATCCCGAGCCGGCCCCACGCCCCTCCCTCCCTCTCCCTCGGGGAGAGGGCTGGGGTGAGGGTGCCTTCCGCCGCCCCGCCTTCACGCTCGTCGAGCTGCTCGTGGTGGTGTCGATCATCCTTGTGCTGATGGCGATGATCGGGTCGGCCGTTTCCGCCGCCCGCGGCAGCCAGCGGGTGCAGGCGACGCAGGCGTTGATCGCGCGGCTCGACTCCGTAATCCAGCAGCACTACTCGTCGTACGCCTCCCGGCCGGTGCCGGGCGCAACGTCCGCGGCGGACCGGGGGACCAGGCTGCGGCTCCTCGCCACTCATGAGCTGCCTGACAGCTGGGCGACGGTGCAGAACATCATTTCCGGCACGTCCACAACTGGGGTGCCGCTGACGCCGCCGCAAGCCGCCTACGCCGGCCTACTCGCCTCATCCACATCCGCCCCGACCGATTCCTTCGCCGATGCCGAATGCCTGTTCATGATCGTGATGATGGGTGGCGTCGCCGACTGTCTCAGTTGCGACGCCCTGGGAACGAGCCAGATGGGCGACACCGACAACGACGGCGCCTTCGAGTTTCTCGACGCCTGGAAGCAGCCGATTCGCTACGTGCTCTGGCCTTCGGCGCTGCAACTCCCGCCTTCGAGCGGGACACCGTTTTTTTCATCAACGCAGCCCTTCACAGGTGGCACGCCCGCGGCGGCCAAAGGAGGCACGATGCGGCCGCTGATTTTCTCTGGCGGCCCACAGCAGCCTTTCCTGGGCCCGAATATCTCTGCGAACGGGGCCGACGTTCGCGCGGGCGCGATCACCAACTTCGACGCGGAGGCCAAGAAATGAACCGCCGCGCCGCCTTCACGCTGATCGAATTGCTCATCGTGGCCGTCATTTTCGCCTCCCTCTTCGGCCTCGTGCTGGTCGGCGTCCGGCCGGGCGCAGCGGGTGAGGTCAGACGGGCCGCCCAGTCGCTCGTGTCGGCGATCCTGGCCACCCAGGCCCGGGCCCTGGGCAATCCGGCCGGGGCCGGCCTGATTCTCGAGCCGAACGGGGCCGTGGGGTCGGTGACCGCGGTGTCGGCTGCCGACATGCTGCCGCTGATCACGGGCTCATGCTCGAGCGGGATGCCGCCGGCGGACCGCTCCGCCACGACCGCGAGTGTGACCATCACCCCTTCCAATGCCGGTGCCGGAGAACTTGCCAGTGGCTATCGAATCCAGTTCGGCCGTTCGGCCCCCGGCCAGCCGGCCGCACCATGGATGGGATTCTCGGGGGGCTCGACCGTCAGCCTGCGCACGGCAAACGGACAGACCGCGCAGAACACGATCTGGCCCGAATCCGGCCCGGGCGGGCTGCCCGTGGTCATCGCCCGCTATCCCGCCAAAGGGGAGATGCTCGTCGATCTTGGGAAGCCCGCGGCCCTCGACCTCCGCTACAGCGGGATCGGCGATGGCGCCGGCTTCGACGCCACCTGGAGCAACCTGGCGAACAAGGGACCGATCGGCCTGACCTTCGACAGCGTCGGCGGTGTGGATGCCGTCATGCAGCAGCTGCTCGGCGCGGGCACCGCCACCGTCACCCATCCGTTGTCTCCGGTCTACCTACTCGTGGCACCGCGGAGAGATGTCGAAGCCGGCACGGCCCTGGCCAGTGACCGGGCCCTGTGGGTGGCGATCCATCCGCAGACCGGCCGCGTGTCAGTGTCGTCGAACGTGCCCCAGACCGGGACGGATCCAACCGCCCTGCGGGACGCCCGCGCGAAGGCTCGGGCCCAGGCCGTCATCGGAAAGTGACCACCATGCATGCCCTGGCACCGACCGCCGTCAGCCGCCACCCGCGTGCGGGACTGTCGCTCCTCGAGGTGCTCGTGGCCTGCGGCATCCTCGCCGTCGGCCTGGCGAGCGTGTCCGCCCTGCTGCCGGCGGCCAGCGCCCGGCTCGGCCAGGCGACCCAGCAGGATCGGGGAGGCGTCCTGGCGGCCAATGCCCGGGCCGAGTGCGTGAATTGCGGCCTCGTGGCTGCCGACATCTTTTCCAGTGGGACCAGGGCCTGTGTGTTCGGCGAACTGCGCGGCATGCCGGCGACCGGGGTCACGGGCTCTGCCACCAACCGGCTCGCCCAACGGACCGGCACCTCCACGTTCCAACTGGCCGACGATCCTGCCTTTCGCTGGGGCGCGATGCTGATACCCGCGTCAGGCACTGCAGCGGCCGGGCTGCCCGCCACGCTCAGCATCGCCGTCTTTCGCAAGGCTCCCACTATCAGCGGAACGATCCGCCTCAATGGCGGGACGTCATCGCCGCGGTTTCAACTGACGAGCGGAACCGCCCTGCGCGATGAAGCGACCCGCCTCCAGTTTCTGCCAGCCTGTTCCCATGCGGTCGCCCTCACGAATCCGCCGCGCTGGGTGCGGGTGACGTCGTCGTGGACGATGCCCGGGCCCATCACGTCGGGATCGGAAAATCCGGCCCTCCGGCGTTCGTTCGTGGTCATCGATCCCAACCCGCTAACCAGCGGCACGATTCTGAATGTCATCGGCTTCGACGGTTTGCTGCGGCTCGATCAATACCCCGTGACGCTCGACTGACTCCCGGCGGAAACGGAAACCCACACCATGGATCCTCGCCATCGATCAGCCGACCGCCGCGGCATGCTGCTGCTGCTCGTGCTCACTGCCCTGTCGTTCTTCATCCTCCTCGGGGCGTTCCTCATCATCTCGGCGGTGCGGGCCCGGACGGCGGCCCGGGCGTTCGCGAACGCCACCCAGGCCGCCGCCGTGGATGGCATCCAGTCGCGGACGCTGCTCGACGAGGCCCTGCTGATCGCGCTTCGCGGCTCCAAGAATCCGGCCGTGAGGACGCGAATCACGGAGAGCATCCTCGGCGACAAATACGGCACAACCGGGTCGGGAACAGGTTCGGTCACGTTCGCCTACAATCCCGCCGCGCCGCTCCTGACGGCCACCGCAACCGGGCTGACGCTTGGCCCACCGCACGGCCGCGTGCTCACGATCGTGCCCAATCCGGCCCTCGGCGGTCCCGTGAGCTTCCGCACCGTCGGCGTGAGCGGCGGTATTGTGTTGCTCGCCAACACCTCTGGTCGGCCCGGATTCCCGCCGGCGGTCTTGAGCACGACGAGTTCGACCTACTCGGCAGTCGTCAATGGCCGCGAGTTCTCGGGCACGCCCGCGGCCGGCACCACGGCGGCGGAGCCGTGGGATGCCTATGACGACCACAACCCATGGCTGGCCCAGCCCGTGTTGAGCGACGGCCAGGTCACGGGGTTTTCGCGGGTGTCGTTCGACAGCAGCGGGACGGCGACCGTGGACAACGACAACGACGGCATCGCCGATGGCGTGTGGCTCAGCGGCGTTCTGCCCTCCCGAGCATCGCCGAATGGCACCTTTTCGTACCGCGTCTCCTATCTCGTGCTCGACCTCGACGGACGGATCAACATCAATGCCGCCGGCACGGCCGATGGTTCCGGCGCATCCAGCGGACGGCTGGGGCTGGGCGCCGGCCCGGCCGATGTGGATCCGACCTCCTGCGGGCTGCTCGGCCAGTGGGGGAGTCGGATGCTGGGCGGCCCACCCCAGTCGACCACGGCCGGCACCGCCTCCAACGCCCAGCGCCGCCCCTCCCCCGGCCTCACCGTGGTCGGTCGGTACGGCGCCGACGGCGTCCCGGGGGGCGCTGGTGACGATGCGAACGCATTGCAGCAGACGGCGGCGACCGGGTCGTTCGGCCTCTACGGGCAGACGATCGCCGGCACGAACTCCCTGGCCGACCTGCAGTGCCGGGTGCGGACCAGGATGACATCGCCGAGCGGGTCGCAGCTCCAGCCCACGCTGCAGTTCACGATGCCGCAGGGCGGCCCCGACGGCACGAACGATCCCTACGAGGTCCGCCTCGACCACCTCGCTCCGCGAAACACCGCCGCCGTCCCGGCCGCGACCGCCGGCCTCGACGACAGCCCGTTCGCCATCGCCGACATGGAGCGGCTCCTGCGGGCACCCGACGCCGACGCTGCCACGCTCCCGCAACGGCTCGCCGCCACGCTCGGAGGTGAGGCGCAGCGGGCAAGGATGCGGATCACGACCGACAGCTGGGACACGCCGGCGTTGACCGGTGCCGCTGCCGCGCAGGTGCAGACCTTTCTCACCGGCAGCGCAACCGCGCCGGTCTACCCCTGGTCCAACACCAATGCGACCGCTCCCGACGTGGCGGCGGGCCTGCGGTTCAACCTCAACCGTCCCCTTGTCAGCGGTTCGGATCGGCACGAGTATTGCAAGGGCTTGTACACGCTGTTGCTGGCCCTGGGCGGCACGACGGCGACAGGCACCACCCCGGCGGCGGTCGAGTTGCGGACCAAGGCGGCCCAGTGGGCGGTGAACGTCGTCGACTTCCGCGACGAAGACTCGACGATGACGGGGTTCGAGTATGACACCAATCCCACGAACGGCTGGAACGTCGATGGCAACCTGGCCACGACGGGCGACCCGGACAGGGGCGTCGTTTTCGGCGTCGAACGGCCCGAGATGGTGATCACCGAGACGGCCGCGTGGTGGAATCCGGGCCTTGCCACCGGACAACTCTTCGTGAACCTGCAGAGGCTGGCCTGGAACGCCGTGGTCACGAGCACGAGCAGCACCGGCACGACGTCCAGAACGGTCGAGAATCTTTCCTCCGAGTTGACCACTGGCACGTCGTCGAATCTGGCCCTGGCCAATGCGACATGGCAGGTCCGCTACGACACGAACAGCGTCGCCCAATTCCGACCGGGTGCCGCAACCTCGGGAACGCAGTGGTGGCTCACGAGCGTCAGTGGCACGCCCGTGCTCCAGTCGTCGACCGTGAGCATCATCAGCGGCACGGTAGGCCGGTCGCTGGCCGACAACGACACCATCTGCTTGCACCCGCCGTCTCCGATGGAGTTCGGAGCCGCCGCCGGCACCGGTCATCCAGTCGGCGTGGCCTCTGGCACGACCGGAGTGTTCTCGCGTGCGACCAGCGGCACGGTGACGCTGGAGCGGCTTGCCGACCCGGGGCGGGCGAACGGGCCCGACAACCCATACGTGGTGGTGGACTCGGCCGAGGTGGAAGTGGCCCCGCCCCCGGGCCAGCGAAAACGCCGGCCCGATGGCGGTTCCGCGATGACGCGATTCTGGAGAACGGCCAACGCCTGGATAACGCAGTCGGGAACGTCGCTCGGGGCGTATCCGGGCAACAAGCCGGCCTGGCTGCACTGGCCGAACCGGCCGTTCGTGAGCCACGGCGAGACGGTGCTCGTGCCCGCCGATTCCCCGCCGGACCTGTTTCGCAATTATGCGTTTCCGCCGTCGTCCATGGTGGCCGACACCACCGCGATCACGGTGGGCGGCACGACCATTCCCTTCCATCGGCTGCTCCTCGATGCGATCCACGTGCCGTCGCGCTTTGCCGGCGTGGCGGTGCAGCTCTCGGACTCGGGGACGTGCGGGCTCGACCGCCTCAAGGCTCACCAGTTCTCCAGCTGGCGAGAACCGGGCCGGGTCAACGTCAACACCATAGTCAGCGGCCCCATGGCCAGCGGCACAGCCCCCGACGACTCCGATTCGCTCGTCTGGTCCACACTCGTGGGAGGCACGGCTCTGCCCATCGTCTCCTCCGGCACCATGCGAGTGAACCCATTCCTCGCAGGCTCGGGCCCCGCCACGTCGCTCGGCCAGGTGCTCTCGCTGACCGGAACAGCCAACCAGCCGATCGCCCGCGATGACGTCACGGACAATCCGGCCACGCAAAACCCCTTCCTCGCCCACGCCACCGCGATCCGCCTCGCCAACACGGCCACGATCCGCTCGCACGTCTTCGCCGTCTGGATCACGCTGGAGACGACCGACTCGGGCGACGGCTCCCGCACCTGCCACCGGCTGTTCGCGATCGTGGATCGGTCGATTCCCGTCGGGTTTCGCGAGGGGGAAAACCTCAACGTCCGCGACACGATCCGCCTGCGACGATTCCTGGAGTGACGCCATGCCGGCACGGAAACCATCTCCCGCCGCCGCGGTCCGCCCGGGCTTCAGCCTCACGGAGCTGCTCATCGCTTCGGCAGTGGCGCTGCTCGTGATGGCGGGCGTGGCCACGATGATCGGCACCTTCGGCCGCGCCGCGTCGCAAAGCCAGAGTCTGGTGGCCCTGGCGGGCCGGATGCGGAGCACCGCGTGGCAGTTGCGGCAGGACCTATCGGGCGTGACGGCGGAGCTGGTGCCCTGGGCGCGGCCGGAGTCGAACAGCGGCTACTTCGAGCTTCTGGAAGGGCCGCAGGCCGACACCGGAACACCGTCCGGCCTGGTCGGCGACACCGACGACATTCTCCTGTTCACGACCCGAGCGGTGGGCGGGCCGTTCGTGGGGCGGTATGGATCCAATTCCATCGAGTCGGACTCTGCCGAGGTGGCCTGGTTCTGCCGCCAGGCCGCCGATCAGCCGCTTCCGGGGACGACGCTCTTCAACCTCCATCGCCGGCAGTTGCTGGTGGTCGGTTACGTCGGCCAGACGCCCTTCTTCGCTGGCGGCACGGCCACGCCGGTGCCGGTCGCGAGTCTCCTGGGTTCGAACTCGACGCCGCTCTACGACCTCTCGCTGCGGCGGGAAGGGGCATCCGCGGTGCCCAACACGCTGGCCGACCTGACGAAGCGGGA
>Ga0315908_10001053_pt1 | contig 21289 bp, 19 predicted proteins | sample LakEriMetagenome_12_FD_203520 | JGI IMG/M metagenome (GOLD analysis project Ga0315908, IMG submission 203520) | Freshwater fungal communities from buoy surface, Lake Erie, Ohio, United States - Buoy 4 MA124 | ecosystem: Environmental > Aquatic > Freshwater > Lake > Lake biofilm | place: USA... | reverse complement strand
GAAAGGTGACGGTGTAAAGGTGGATAGTGGTGAACCAAGTATTAAGGAAAACAAGGCACAGCCATTTGACTTAAAGGCTATCAGCAATGTGCTTTCTCTTCAGGTTGGTATATTATTTTAAGGATACGTACGAAGTAATCATAAAGTCCTGCCATCTTTGGCGGGGCTTTTTATTTTATCCTTATGAATCATCAAGCAGTAATTGATCACATCGTAGATTGGCTTAGGCAGTATTCAGACGCAAGTCGCACTTCCGGTTATGTAGTGGGTGTGAGCGGTGGAATTGATTCTGCGCTCACGTCAACCTTATGCGCATTGACAGGAAAGAGGACACTTTTGCTGGAAATGCCCATTCATCAGGCAGCTGCACAGGTTTCGCGCGCACAGGAGCACATTGCATGGCTGAAGCATAAGTTTCCCAATGTGCGTGCCGCACACATTGATCTTACGTCGGCCCAAGACCTTTTCATGATGTCTATGAAATTGCTAACAGAAGACACACACACACAAGAGCTGGCAATAGCTAACACACGTTCACGATTACGGATGACCACACTGTATTATTATGCAGGAATTCATGGATTGTTGGTTGCCGGCACGGGCAATAAAGTGGAGGATTTCGGTGTGGGATTTTACACGAAGTATGGTGATGGAGGGGTGGATGTATCGCCAATCGCTGATTTAATGAAAACGGAAGTGTATGAGCTTGCTGCTTATTTGGGTGTAGCGCAGTCGATTCAGTTGGCAGCGCCCACCGATGGTTTGTGGGGTGACAATCGTTCCGATGAAGATCAGATTGGAGCCAGTTATCCAGAGCTTGAATGGGCGATGCTGTTTGGGGAGACTACGCAAGATTCGAACGTTGAATTGAGCGAGCGTCAGCGAGAAGTACTTTCCATTTATCGCAGAATGAATGCTGCAAATCAGCATAAGATGCGTCCTATACCGGTGTGTTTGGTGCCGCAAGAAATGAAATGACAAATTACTAGAGGCGAATGGCGAATAAAAGGCGTGTTTTTTTAATTTCGATGTGTGCCGTTTTGTTCGTTAAAAACCGGAGCTGATTAGTAATTTCCTTGAGTTAGCAGCCACTCGCCATTCGTCATTCGCCACTCGCCACTTTTTTTGTGGCTTCCTTAAAGATCTCCTCTAATCGTTTTCCTTCTTTAGCGAGCTCTTGTATGTCCAGATTGTCGGCTACGATATTTCCTCGATCAATGATGAAGGCCTTGTCGCACATCGCTTCCACTTCTTGCATGATGTGTGTGGAAAGCATGACGGTTTTAGTTTTTCCAATGGTTACAATTAAGTTCCGTATTTCAACCAACTGGTTGGGGTCAAGTCCGCTGGTGGGCTCATCGAGAATAAGCACGTGTGGGTCGTGTATGAGCGCCTGGGCAAGCCCGACTCGTTGTTTATAACCCTTGGAAAGTGTTTCTATTTTTTTATGCGCCTCGGGCTGAAGTCCAACGGTTTCAATCATCTCCTCCACGCGCGATTTTATATTTCGGATATTATACATGCCACCCACGAATGTCAGGTATTCCCGCACGTACATGTCGGTATAAAGCGGATTCAGCTCGGGCAGATATCCAATGCATTTTTTAGCCTCTATGCTTTGTTCCATGACATTAAACCCACAAACCGCTACTTTTCCTGAACTGGGCGGAATATAGCAGGTGATAATTTTCATCATCGTGCTTTTTCCCGCGCCATTGGGGCCCAGGAATCCGACTATTTGACCAGTGTCTATGGTGAACGATACGCTATTCAGTGCCTGCTGATGGCCATAGGTCTTGGTAACATTTTCTACAACGATTGACATGTATAATGAATAAGGTGACAAACCTAAGCAAGAAAGATAAAGTGTGATTGGGTTGACCAATGCTTTGGGATATGTCGGGAGTTTTGCTTACATTGACCCACAAATGTGTTTAACTCGCTACAGTTACTAAACCTAAATCATCCAAAATCTAATGGAAGTTCAACAAAGCGTATGGCGTGAAGGCAAAGGATGGGCAGAAGCCCCTTCAGCGGTATTTCAGCCGAATCTTGTATTAGCATTCGGCGCAATTGACGCACTAGCCAATGATTCTGTTTACAGTGAAATTAGAAAAGTTTATCCGCAGGCGGATGTGGTGCTGGCCAGCACTGCAGGCGAGATTCATGGCGAGGAAGTGAATGACCATACGGTAAGTGTCTCTGCATGCCGCTTCGAAAAAACCTCAATCAGGTTAGCTGAAGGTAATGTTTCTGATTGTGCCAATAGCTTTGAGTGTGGTCGTTCCATCACAAAACGATTACAGGGACCAGGCTTGTGCCATATTCTGGTTTTCTCCGATGGAATATCGGTGAATGGGGATGATTTGGTTCGCGGCATCAATAGTGAATTATCAAAGGATGTTATTGTTACGGGCGGACTAGCAGCCGACGCAGGAAGATTTACAAAAACACTTGTTGGCGCCAATGCTGAACCGCAATCCAATCGAATCGTAGCTATTGGCTTTTACGGTGAAAAATTGAAGATTACTCACGGTTCACACGGAGGGTGGGACTTGTTTGGTCCTGTGCGATTAGTAACGAAAGCAGAGGATAATGTGTTATTTGAACTGGATGGCGAGAACGCACTGGAAATCTATAAACGTTATCTCGGTCCGCGAGCAAGCGAATTGCCCGGATCAGCTTTATTGTTCCCGCTTTGCATTTTGGGTGATAATCGAGAAAGTCAGTTGGTCCGAACTATCTTGAGTGTAGATGACGTGGCCGGCACACTGCGTTTTGCCGGAAATATTCCCGTAGGTGCGCAAGTTCAGTTTATGATGGCCAATTTTGACCGACTTGTGGACGGCGCCACGAAAGCTGCTGAACAGTCCAATGACTTATCTCCGGAGCTTGTGATTATGGTGAGTTGTGTGGGAAGAAAGGTCGTACTCGACCAGCGTATTGAAGAGGAAGTGGAGTCCGTTTGTCAGTACTTCGGAAGTAATGCCGCTTATACCGGGTTTTATTCAAATGGTGAAATTTCACCCCAACTCGGGAGCACTCAATGTTCGCTGCACAATCAAACAATGACTATTACGACCTATCACGAAGTTGAATGACGGGTAAAAAGTATCATCGTTTATTAGAGCGGCAGTTGAAGAAGTTTCTTCCGGGTTACCCGGAGGTGCCAAAGGAATGGGAGAACTTGCTGGGAGCTATTAGCAATAGTTATGAGCACTCGGATAATGACCGCGTTCTCATGGAAACTGCGATGCGCGAGAGCAGCGATGAGTTGATTTCGAGGAAGGAAGTATTGAATGAATTGCTGAAGCGTCAATCCCACGTGCTTGAGACACTCAAAGAGGCTGCTTCAACCTTATTCCCTGATAGAGCTTCACTGGAGAATGAGGACTTGATACAATTGGCAGATATTGTTCAAGTGGAGATAGAAAAACGGCAGATTGCTGAGTCTAGAAAGGAACAATCAGACCAGCGATTGCTCGACATTATCGAAAGTCTCAATTTGGGAATGGCGCTCTATGATTTGGAGGGTCGCTTGACTCAAGTGGAGCCCCGATTTGCCGAGATTTTTGAAAGGCGAGCAACTGAAATGCATGGTATGCGCGCTACCGATTTCGCGATGGGCACTGATTTGCAAGATGAGGCAATTATTGATTTCTATCTGAAGAGTAATGTATTCGAATCGCCCTACCGAAATTCACATGACGAAATAACATGGTTGTTATGTACTACGGCGCCTTTGTTCGATGACCGGGGCAATGTTGAAGGGGGTGTTATCGTTGTGTTCGATATCACAGCAAGGAAAAAGCTTGAGCAGGAAATGATTGAAGCAAAGAAGGCAGCCGAAGCCGGTCTTGAATTGCGGAAAACTATCTTGGCTAATGTGAGTCACGAGTTGCGAACACCTGTAAATGCAATTGTGGGCATGTCGGCATTACTCGCATCCACCGAATTGAATGAACAACAGCGAGAATATTTAAAGACCATGCGCTTCTCTTCGGATGGACTGCTTGTGTTAATTGACGATTTGCTGGATGTTTCGCGTATTGAAGCAGGTAAAGTAGAGCTGGAAGAAATCGAGTTTTCTATGCGTGATAATTTCTCACAGCTGACGAAATCGCTTCGACTCCGTGCCGAAGAAAAGGGGTTGTCGTTTGAATGGAAGCTTGATGAGCACATTGCACCCCGACTCTTGGGTGATATTCATCGGTTAAACCAAATCATCACGAACCTCATTGGCAATGCTATCAAGTTTACTCCCCAAGGTAAAGTCCAGTTGGAAATAACACAAGTGAGCGAGTCGAAAGATGCACAGGACATACGATTTAGTGTTGTTGACACAGGAATTGGTATTGCGGCCGAGCGTCAGGCTGCGGTTTTTCAGGCGTTTGCGCAAGAAGATAACAGCACCACTCGTAAATATGGCGGCACAGGTCTGGGGCTTTCTATTTCGAGGAGAATCGTGGAGATGATGGGAGGTCATTTGACCTTGACAAGTGAAAAAAACGTAGGTACAATCTTTACGTTTCAAGTTCAGTTCAAAAAGGCCAATTCTGAGCCCACTGTTGTAAAGGAATTTAATCCGGACTTGCAGGGTTCGCTCATATTGTTGGTAGAAGACAATAAGGTGAATCAATTCTTGGCCAACGCTCTTCTCACTTCATGGAAGGCAAAGGTGGATATCAGTGAAGATGGTCAAGACGCTATTGACCGATTAAAGGAGAAGGAATATGACCTGGTACTGATGGATCTTCAGATGCCTGTCATGGATGGGTTTGAAGCAACCGAGTACATAAGGGCAGTACTTAAGTCGAATGTGCCCATTATCGGACTTTCAGCAAATGCCTTAAACGGAGAGCGCGAGCGAAGTATGGAAAGGGGCATGGACGATTATGTGTCAAAACCCTTTCAGCCGGAAATGTTGTATGAAAAGATTCACGGCTTCATCTTCCGCTCGTGATGTAATATTGCCGAAATTCCCTTCGTGAAACGTATTGCCATCTTAGCGTCAGGTGCAGGCAGTAATGCTGCTAACATCATCGAATATTTTAAGGCTAAATCGACAGCCCGCGTAGCTCTCATAGCTACCAACAACCCTGATGCAGGTGTTTTACAGATAGCCGAGAACTGTCAAATTCCAACAACTCTTTTAACAAAGGAAAATTTCAGGCAGAGCGATGAATTCATTCAGCTATTGAAGGAAATGCGCATCGATTTTGTGGTCTTGGCCGGCTTCCTTTGGAAGGTTCCGGCTCAGATGGTCCAACAGTTATCAGGGCGCATTATAAACATTCATCCTTCGCTGTTACCCAAGTATGGTGGAAAGGGTATGTACGGTCATTTTGTGCATGAAGCTGTTCATGAAGCCCATGAAATGGAATCTGGAATCACCATTCATTGGGTGAATGAACACTACGATGAAGGAGCCATAATAGCCCAGTACCGAACGGATATTTCAGGTGGTGATACGGTCACGGATATTGAGCGCAAAGTCCGTGCGCTCGAAATCGAGTGGTTCCCGAAGGTTCTCGAAGAGGTGTTAACGAGTTGTTAAACGGAATCTGAACTCGCTTATCTTCGCACCGACTCAAACGTATGCCTGTGAACCGTATTCATCCCGGAGCGGATATCCCCGCTTCTATTGTTGTTTTTCTCGTTGCGTTGCCATTGTGCATCGGAATTGCCATTGCTTCTGACGCAGCGCCCTTTGCCGGAATCATTGCCGGTGTTATAGGAGGTGTGGTAGTAGGCTTGTTAAGTGGTTCATCCTTGAGCGTATCGGGGCCGGCGGCTGGTTTGGCTGCTATAGTAGCGTCGGCCATACACGATTTGGGTAGCTATGAAGTATTCTTATTGGCTGCATTTTTTGCGGGTGTACTGCAGCTGTTGTTCGGATACTTTAAGGGAGGCGGCATTGGTCGCTATGTGCCCAATGCGGTTATTAAAGGAATGCTAGCTGCGATTGGGATTTTGATCATTCTGAAGCAAATTCCTCACTTTGTCGGTTACGATGCAGACCCTGAAGGTGAAGAGTCCTTCATACAGCCGGACGGTCAAAATACATTCAGCGAATTGGGGGTTGCATTGAGCCGAATCTCACCGCTAGCCACGTTGATCGCCTCCGTTGCGGCGGCTATTCTATTATTCTATCAATCCGGCTTTATGAAGAAGCAGGCATGGGCCAAGTACTTGCCGGGTCCACTGGTGGCGGTAGTAAGCGGTGTGTTGCTCAATATGTTTTTGGTGCCTGATGGTCATGCCTTGGCATTGAGTGACGATCACGTCGTTCAGATTCCGATGTTTGGTTCGGTGCAGGAGTTAGTCGGATTCATCACCATGCCGGAATGGGGAGCAATAGGTAATTACAAGGTTTGGGTTACAGCGGTGACATTGGCCATAGTGGCTTCACTGGAAACGTTATTAAGTCTTGAGGCTGCGGATAAACTCGATCCCGAGAAGCGCATCAGTCCGGCCAATCGTGAGTTGTATGCGCAAGGAGCGGGTAATATGCTTTCCGCTTTAATTGGTGGTTTGCCTGTGACTTCTGTAGTTGTGCGCTCCTCGGCCAATATCAATTCCGGCGCAAAAACCAAGGCATCGACAATTATACATGGTTTGCTGCTCATGGTTTGTGTATTTACCATACCGGGTATTCTGAATATGATTCCCAAAGCAGCTTTAGCGAGCATACTTATTTTGACTGGTTATAAGCTGGCCAACGTAGACCTATTCAAGGAGTATTACTCTCGAGGGAAACAGCAATTCATTCCATTTGTCGTGACAATCATTGCTATCATTTTTACCGATCTCCTTATCGGGATACTGGTTGGAATATTGGTGGGCCTCTATTTCGTAATGCGAAGCAATTTCAGATCTGCGATGATCCTGGTGGAGGATGGTGAAAAATTTCTCATTCGTTTTTCAAGAGAAGTGTCGTTCTTGAATAAAGCCAAGTTGGTTGACTATCTTGAACGTGTGCCCGATAACAGTGCCGTATTGATCGATCCGCTTCGATGTGAATTTATGGATCGCGACATTGTTGATTCGATTAACGACTTTATTGAAACATCACAGGCAAAAGGTATACGGGTTTATATCATGAGAGATAGTCGGAAGGAAGAGATGTTTAAAGATCCATACAGATTAGAAATGAAATAAAAAATAACAGGCATGAAATCATACGACAAACTACTACTCGAGAACAAGGCCTGGGCGGCTGAGAAGGTTCAAAATGATCCGAATTACTTCAAGAAACTATCAGGGATACAAACGCCCGAGTTTTTATGGATAGGCTGCAGTGACAGCCGAGTGCCTGCTAACGAAATTACGGGAACAGCACCCGGCGAAATTTTTGTTCATCGCAACATTGCTAATATGGTGGTGCATACCGATGTAAATCTACTCAGTGTATTGGAGTACGCGGTGAAGTTTCTGAAAGTGAAGCACGTAATTGTTTGTGGTCACTATGGCTGCGGCGGCGTGAAGGCTTCGATGGCACAGCATAATTTGGGCATCATCAACAAATGGATTATGCACATCAAGGATGTGCAGCGCATACACGCCGAAGAGCTTCAGGCCATTGGCGATGAAGAGGCGCGCACCAATCGTTTGGTTGAGCTCAATGTGATAGAACAAGTGACCAATTTGGCAAAGACATCTGTCATTCAAAAGGCATGGAAGGATCGAGAGGCACCTCACTTGCACGGTTGGGTGTATGGATTGGGGAATGGTATCATAAAGCCGATCTTCGAGTTACCTGCCGGTTCGCGCATTGACCCACTATACGAGTACGACGATTTATAACCGTATTGTTAGGATGTAGTCCTACGCACTTACTTTCGCGACATGTTCGACTGGAAGGAAATAGGGTCGTGTTTTATGGTGTTGTTTGCCGTGATTGACATCATTGGAAGTGTACCCATCATTGTCAAGATCAAAAACTCTTCGGGCAATATTCAGCCGATTACGACAACGCTTGTGTCCTTTATTTTGATGGTTGTATTTCTGTTTCTCGGCGAACGGTTTCTGTATCTCTTTGGTGTCGACGTGAATTCGTTCGCGGTGGCAGGCTCCTTTATTCTATTTTTTATTGCTATGGAAATGGTTCTAGGAATCAAAATCTTCAAACAGAAAGAAGGAACGGAAGGAGCGGCTTCCATTGTACCATTGGCATTTCCGATCATTGCCGGAGCCGGCACATTTTCCACGCTCATTTCTTTAGGAGCCGAGTACAATCAAGTGAATATTTTGGTGGCTATTGCGTTGAATATGCTCCCCATTTTCATAGTACTAAAGTTGACCAATCGGATAGAGCGAGCGCTTGGCGTGGCGGGTATTAACGTGGTAGAAAAAATATTCGGAATCATTCTTCTCGCAATCGCAGTCAAGCTTTTCAGTAATAATATTCAGCATTTGCTCGGATAAAGCTGTTATGACGAGTATTACAATTTACACCGACGGCGCAGCCAAGGGCAACCCGGGACCGGGCGGCTATGGAGCTATTCTTCAAAGTGGTCCTCATTACAAAGAAATAAGTCAGGGATTTCGATTGACAACTAACAACCGAATGGAATTGCTGAGCGTGATTGTTTGCTTGGAGATGCTCAAACAAGATGGCTGCGAGGTGATGGTTTACTCCGATTCGAAGTATGTGGTGGATGCAGTAGAAAAGAATTGGATAGGTGGCTGGGTGAAACGTGGTTGGAAGAATGTCAAGAACCCCGACTTGTGGAAGCGCTATCTGCTCGTGGCGCAACGACATAAGGTTCGTTTTAAATGGATCAAGGGTCATAATGGCCATCAAATGAATGAGCGATGCGATTTTCTGGCCGTAGAAGCGAGCAATGGGCGCGATTTACTGGTGGATGCTTGGTATGAGGCGAATAGAGAATAGTGGCGAATGGCGAATGGCGAGTTATGAAGATCACATAGAGTTATGGTTTCCAAGATAGGTTAGGAATAAAAAGAATCCGGCTTGAACAATTTGAGCAAGGTCCTTTTCATTCGCCACTAGTCATTCCCCCGTTGGCCACTTTTTTGTTTTCTGTTCACCAAACGCGGTTGTACATTCGCGCCGTTGACGGAAAAACCGCCGATTATCTGATTAAACATTCAATACACAATGCGCACAGATTCATATCAAGGTCACGATTATTATTTGATGGACGAATGGCTCAGCGAGGAGCAGAAGCTGGTTCGTGATACAGCCCGTGCATGGGTGAAAAAGGAAGTTTCTCCTATTATTGAAGAAGCTGCAGAAAACTGCAAGTTTCCTCAGCACTTGTTGGCCGGACTTGGTGAGATTGGTGCCTTTGGCCCATACATCCCTGCCGAGTATGGTGGTGCCGGTTTGGATCAGATATCATACGGGTTAATCATGCAGGAGCTTGAACGGTGTGATAGCGGATTACGCTCAACTGCATCCGTTCAGAGTTCACTGGTAATGTATCCGATCTACAAGTACGGTAACGAAGAACAACGCATGAAATACCTTCCTAAGCTAGCTACCGGCGAATGGATGGGATGTTTTGGATTGACTGAACCGGACTACGGAAGTAATCCGGGGGGTATGATTACGAACTTCAAAGACATGGGCGACCATTATTTGTTGAATGGAGCGAAGATGTGGATCAGCAACGCGCCGTTTGCGCAGATCGCGGTAGTTTGGGCCAAGAACGAAGCGGGACGCATTCACGGTTTGATTGTGGAGCGTGGTATGGAGGGTTTTACAACGCCAACCATGCATGGCAAGTGGAGCTTACGCGCCAGCGATACAGGCGAGTTGATTTTCGATAACGTAAAAGTTCCTAAAGAGAACTTATTACCTAATAAAAGCGGTTTAGGTGCTCCACTTGGATGTCTTGATTCAGCCCGTTATGGTATCGCTTGGGGAGCAATTGGCGTTGCCCTCGATTGTTACGATGTGGCGTTAAAATATTCCAAGGAACGCATCCAATTTGGTAAGCCAATTGGCGCATTCCAGCTGCAGCAGAAGAAGTTGGCTGAAATGATTACCGAAATCACGAAGGCCCAGTTGCTCACATACCGTTTGGGTCAATTGCGCAACGAAGGACGTGCGACTACAGCGCAAATCAGTATGGCTAAGCGAAACAACATCGCCATGGCCAAGGAAATTGTGAGTGAGTCACGCCAAATGCTTGGCGGTATGGGAATCACCAATGAATATCCGGTGATGCGCCACATGATGAATCTGGAGTCGGTGATTACCTATGAAGGAACACACGACATTCACCTACTCATTACCGGTATGGATGTAACCGGATTTGATGCATTTAAGTAATCCGTTATTCACAGCGGTGTTGTGGCATCATTTTTAGATTGTCGCGAAACCGAGGAATAAACGATTTAAAATTGTACTTATGAAGAAAATTATACTTTCCATTCTTGTTTGCGTTCTGGCAGCTTCGCTTCAAATGAGCGCTACCGTTCATGTTGTGAATCAGAGCGGAACCATGTTTAGCCCTGCAGACTTCACGGTAATCGTGGGTGATACCGTTCGTTTTCAATGGAACAATGGTTCGCACAACACAGTTTCTACCGATGTGCCTGCCGGCGCTGCTACTTGGAACTCACCCTTGAATTCCGGCAATCCTTCTTACGAATATGAAGTGACTGTTGCCGGCAGCTATGCATACGTTTGCACTTTTCATTCAGGGCAGGATGGCGTTTTCACGGCAGAAGCGGCACCCAATTCCGTTCAAAATGTTCAGCGCGCCGCCATTGAGATGAACGTTCGCACGACGGCAAGTGGAAATCTGCTAGTGCACGTTCTGAATGCTTCAGGCGACAAAGCGACCGTAACCATGTTGGACATTACCGGTCGAGAAGTGGCAATCTTGCATCAAGGTGTTGTAGCATCAGACGATTTTACCATTCGTCAGGATGTTTCAGCCCTCCAGCGCGGAATCTACTTTGTCCGATTCCAGGAAGGTGCTCGCGTTTCTACCAGAAAGGTATTGATTCAGTAAAAAAATACAAGTCATTCATAAATCCCGTCCAAGTGACGGGATTTTTTTTGCCTAAGCTGTTGCACAGGGCGTTGTGTAAAACGCGCTGAAGCATATTCGGAAGGTATGGGGTAGTCGTAGCATATTCGTGCACGACCTGAAAAACATGAAACACCTTCTCAATAAACTGCAAGGCGACCGAACCATATGGATGGTAACCCTCTTTTTATCGCTCATCTCTATTCTTGCTGTATATAGCGCTATTTCAACGCTTGCCTACAAAGCACACGGAAATAGTTTGAAGTTCTTGTTGAAACATACAGGAATGATTGTGCTTGGTTTTATCATCATGTACATCGTTCATCAAATGGCCTTTCGTTACTTTTCCAGGTTGTCGAAAATTTTATTGCTGGTAGCAGCCGGTTTTCTCGCTTATGCCTTGTTGTTCGGTCATAACCTCAATGATGCCAATCGTTGGATTGTGATTCCGTTTACAGGGCTAACCTTTCAGCCTAGTGATTTTGCCAAGATTGTTCTCATCATCTATGTGGGTCGAACCCTAGCCGTCAAACGCGATGTGCTGCATGATTTTAAGGAAGGAGTGATACCTATAATATGGCCCATCGCGCTGATCTGCGGCCTCATTTTGCCAGCCAACTTTTCTACGGCTGCGATGCTGGCAAGTATTTGCTTTTTGATGATGTTTCTCGCTGGAGTCCCCTTTCGTCATATGAGCAAGCTGGTTGCTGTAGGGGTAGGATTCATCTTTCTGATTATTGTAGTTGGAGAGACAACAGGATTTCCGGCGCGCTACGGTACTTGGAAAAACCGCATAGTCAGTGCCATGGACGAGGATAGTGAAGGAAACTACCAGACTGATTTGGCGAAGTATGCTATACATGAAGGTGGTATCATACCGAAGGGCCCCGGAACGGGCAGTTCGAGGAACTTTCTTCCTCATCCCTATTCCGATATGATCTATCCGTTTATTATCGAAGAATATGGTTCTATTTTCGGAGGTATAACCTTGGTTTTGCTTTATCTGATTTTGCTGTTCAGAACCATCAAGTTGTCTATAAATAACCCGAAAATGGGTGCTCAATTGACCGCGCTAGGACTCGCTTTCATGCTGGTCATTCAGGCATTTATCAATATGGCTGTTGCCGTGAGTTTATTCCCTACGACAGGCCAGCCTTTGCCACTGGTGAGTATGGGAGGAACAAGCACGTTGTTCACATGCCTTGCTTTGGGAATCATATTAAGTATCTGCAGAAGCAAAGATGAACAAGAAGAGGATTTGAGTCTCACAAAGACCAAGTTCATGGAGCCTGTTCCAACCCCTTAATTTCAAAAAAATCATGCGAGTCATCATTTCAGGCGGAGGCACCGGAGGTCACATTTTTCCGGCGGTAGCCATTGCGAAAACGATACGTGCACAATATCCCCATGCAGTCATCCTGTTTGTAGGAGCATTGGGAAAGATGGAAATGGAGAAGGTGCCTTCTGCCGGTTTTGAAATTGTTGGGCTACCTATTGTGGGTATTCAGCGTCGTTTGACGTGGAAGAATTTGTTGGTTCCTTTCAAGCTATTAGCCAGCATGTTGAAGGCGCGTCGCATCGTGCGTGAGTTCAAGCCCGACATTGCCATTGGTGTAGGGGGTTATGCAAGTGGTCCTTTGCTTCGTGCCGCAGCCGGAGCGGGAGTGAAAACACTTATTCAGGAGCAAAATTCATATCCGGGTATAACCAATCGAATACTCTCGAGGAAAGTCAACACTATTTGCGTTGCATACGAAGGATTGGAAAAATTCTTCCCGAAGGATAAGATTGTCATGACCGGCAACCCGGTACGCCCGGAAGTGGTTCAGCTCCAAGGCAAGCGAGATGCGGCTGTGCAACATTTCAAGTTAGATTCAACGCGCAAGACACTATTGGTTATTGGCGGTAGCCTGGGCGCCCGCACCATCAATGAAGCGGTCGATGCACATGCCGAGCGCTGGGAGAGCCAGGGTATTCAGGTGATTTGGCAAACAGGAAAGGGATATGTAGAGCAATCGAAAAAGCGCTGTTCCGGGCTAAAACATATTCAGGCGCATGAGTTTATCAAGGAAATGGATTTGGCTTACGCCGCGGCTGACGTGGTCGTATCGCGAGCGGGCGCCATGAGTATTTCTGAATTATGCTTGGTAGCAAAGCCGTCGGTATTTGTACCATCGCCCAACGTTTCTGAAGATCACCAAACCAAAAATGCAATGGCACTGGTAAGCAAGCAGGCGGCGTTGTTGGTGAATGATTCGGAGGCAAGGTTGCGTTTGGGTGATACAGTAAGCGATTTGATGAAGAACGATGATCAGCGTGCAAGGTTGACCGCAGCCATAGGAGCCATGGCTCAAGGAAGCGCTGCGGAGCGCATCGTTGACGAAGTGATGAAACTAGTTCAAAAGTCAACTTGAATCGATTTCCATGAATTTTGAAAAAACAGAGGTCTACTATTTTCTCGGCATAGGCGGTATCGGAATGTCGGCCATTGCACGCTATTTCCATGCGCATGGCAATTTGGTAATGGGGTATGATAAAACTTCCACACCGCTGACCACAGAATTGGAAATGGAAGGTATTGCCGTGCATTTTGATGACTCTGTATTGGAAATTCCGCCAGTGGTAAGACATACACCAAAAGAGAAGGTCCTGGTCATTTATACTCCCGCTATCCCAAAAGACAGTGCCGAGTTGAACTGGCTGGCCGATCAGGGTTACACGCTCATCAAGCGTTCGCAGGCACTAGGCGTTATCACTGCTCAAAGCAAGAGCATAGCCGTTGCAGGCACACACGGTAAGACTACTACCAGCTCGATGATTGCTCATTTGCTTATGCATAGCGGCAAGGGATGTAATGCTTTTTTAGGAGGTATAGCGACGAATTACGCAACGAATTTATTGTTGGATAAAAATGCAGAATGGACCGTGGTAGAGGCTGATGAGTATGATCGGTCGTTTTTAACGCTGTCACCCACTATTTCTGTAATCACCAGTACAGATGCCGATCACCTGGACATATACGGCTCGCATGAATACATGAAGGAGTCGTTTAATCTGTTTGCCCAAAAACTGGGCAATGGTGGTCTATTGATCTATAGAAAGGATTTACCGATTGACGTTTCAGCCCTTGCGAGCGGTGTAAGCTATGTTGATTACAGCGGTTCTGTTGCTGCTGGTCATTATGCTGCCAACGTTGAGATTAAGGAGGGAAGGTATTATTTCGATTATCATACTCAAGAAGAAAGATGGTTCTCGGTAGAGCTTGGCTTACCCGGAATGCATAATGTCGAAAACGCAGTATCAGCAATTGCCGTATGCCGGGCGGTTGGACTTACCGAGCTTGAAATAAGGGATGGGTTGAGCTCCTTTAAAGGTGTGAAGCGCCGTTTCGAGTATCACATTCGCCGCGACGATATGGTATTGATTGACGATTATGCGCATCACCCCGAAGAGTTAAGGGCCTGCATTTCGTCGGTTCGCCAGCTTTATCCCGGAAAACATATCACCGGCGTCTTTCAGCCGCATCTATTCACCCGAACGCGTGATTTTCTAGAGGGTTTTGCCCGCAGTCTGGAGTTGCTCGACGATATTATTTTACTTCCCATTTACCCGGCTCGAGAGTTACCTCTCCCTGGAATTGATTCACAATTGCTGTTGGATAACATTTCCAAACCCACTAAAAAACTGGTCGATAAGCACAATTTATTAGCGGAGTTAACCGGAAGACCGCGCCAAGTGGTGGTAATGTTAGGGGCTGGCGACATTGATGCGCTTGTAAGCCCTGTAACAGCGGCTTTTTCGGAAAAGTGAACGGAAGGAATTCCTTCCGATATCTGCCAAAATCATGACGAAGGAGAAAGGAAATATCTTCATGAAGAACATTGAACGCCGCAAGCGACTGCGCGCGGTTGTTGTTTACTCGCTGGCCATCACAGGCGCAGTGGGTCTTTTCGTTGCTCTTGGTTTTGTAGGCAAAAAGCAAGGCGATACGCGCTGCTGGAAGCTGGAAGTTCAAGTAGAATCTACCGATGGCAGAAAATTCATCGATGAGCAGCAGATTGCTGCTTTGGCCGATAGTGCAACAGATGCGATTGAAGGCAAGGTGTTGAGTGAAGTTGACCTGGGAGCGATACACCGCGTAGTATCTGCCAATTCTTCTGTGCGAGAGGCTCATGTTTATACCACGGTTGATGGTCGTTGTGTCATACAGGTGAAGCAACGCACACCCATCGCTCGCATTTTCAATCGGAATGGTGATAGTTATTATCTCGATGCAGAGGGTTATACCATGGAGCTTTCGGAGCTCACAACGGTGAAGTTACCGGTATTTACTGGCGAGATTATCGACGGGTTGCGCAAAGAGAGTGTTGCATTGAATTTTCCGGATAGTCTGGCGCGCAACACGACGCTTGACGAGATTTATCAGTTTACCGAGATTGTGTCTCGTGACACGTTTTGGCGCGCGCAGATAGAACATGTTTATGTAAATGGTGCAGGAGAGTTTGAGATTATACCGCGAGTGGGTAATCAGCGGGTGAATGTGGGCTACATCTATCACCTTGACAGTAAATTGAAAAAGCTTCGTGCCTTTTATGAGCATGTAGTTGTAGCAGATGATTTAGATCGTTTCAGTACTCTTCAAGCTCAATACAACGGGCAGGTAGTAGGCGTGAAGCGATAGTATTTTGGATAATCGAAAAATTGAATAACAGAAAACGAAAACCCTATGAATTCAGAAATCGTAGTTGGCTTAGACATCGGAACCACCAAGATTGCTTGTTTGGTAGGCCGCAAAATGGAAAACAACAAAATCGAAATTCTCGGCATCGGTAAGAGCGAGAGTATCGGTGTTACACGTGGTGTAGTCTCGAACATCGAGAAGACCGTTCAAAGTATTCGCGCGGCCGTTGAAGAGGCAGAGCGCGAGAGCGGGGTCAACATACGATTGGTGAATGTAGGTATCGCGGGCCAGCACATCAAGAGCCTCCAGCACCGCGGCATGCGTACGCGTCGCAACCAGGAGGAGGAAATATCACGCACGGATATCGATGCGTTGATTGAAGATATGCATAAGCTGGTCATGCTTCCCGGTGAAGAAATTATTCATGCATTGCCTCAGGAATATACTGTCGATAGTGAAACAGGAATTAAGGATCCCATCGGTATGTGCGGAACTCGTCTTGAAGCGAATTTCCACATTATTACCGGTCAGATTACGGCGATTCGCAATATCTACAAGTGTGTCACCAAAGCAGGGTTGAATGTAGACGCGCTGACATTGGAGCCACTTGGAAGTGCTGCGGCTGTGCTTAGTGAAGAGGAGAAGGAGGCAGGTGTAGTGCTTGTCGATATTGGCGGTGGCACAACCGATGTAGCTATTTTCCAGGATGGAATTATTCGTCACACGGCGGTTATTCCTTTCGGCGGTAACATCATCACGGAAGATATCAAGCAAGGTTGTACCATCATGCGTAACCATGCCGAGTTGTTAAAAGTTAAATTCGGTAGCGCACTGGCGACCGAGAATAAGGACAATGAAATTGTTTGTATCCCTGGTTTGAAGGGACGCGAGCCAAAGGAAATTTCTTTGAAGAATTTATCTCAGATTATTCAGGCTCGTATGGATGAGATTATCGAGCACGTGTATTGGGAAATTCGCAATAGCGGTTTCGAGAAGCAACTTATTGGAGGTATCGTCCTTACGGGTGGTGGCTCTCAATTGAAGCACATGAAACAGCTGGTTGAATATATCACCGGAATGGATTGCCGCATTGGTTATCCCAATGAGCATGTGGTGAAAGCAAAGAATGAGAATCTGCTCATTCCGGCTATGAGCACCGGTGTTGGTCTGGTTATTCACGGTCTTGAGAAGTTCAATCCTTTATCTGGAACAGGAAATGTGGAAGTGCCAGCTGCGACTCAGGTTTCGGCCGATAAGAAGGGCAAGGTTACGCTCAGCGACAAGGTGCGTGAAACGAAGGATACACAAGGGTTTTTAAGTCGCATCAAGGAATTCTTCGATGCAGAGGAAGAATAATAGCTAACAAACTATCGCGATGGCGGTGCATTTCAATGGTTCATTGTGGTGCATCGCCTTTGTTTTTTTAATTACTTGAATTAATACCACACTATGTCGACCTTAATAGACTTTGTGCTTCATATTGATGAGCATCTGATGGCCATGGTAGCCAACTATGGATTGTACATTTACGCAATCTTGTTTTTGATTGTGTTCGTGGAGACAGGCTTAATTGTAATGCCGTTATTGCCCGGCGATTCATTGTTGTTTGCGGCTGGCGCTATTGCGGCGGCCAACAATAACGAAGGGTTGAATGTTTGGGTCATCATGCCATTGCTCATTCTGGCAGCCCTGTGCGGCGATAATGTCAATTATTTCGTGGGCAAGTTCTTCAGTGAGCAAATCAAAAAGCGCGAACGAATCTTGTTTTTCAAGCGAGATTACATCACTCAAACAGAGGCGTTTTATGAGAAGTATGGTCGGCAGGCTATTATCATGGCGCGCTTCGTTCCTATAGTGCGCACGATTGCCCCATTTGTAGCAGGTGCAGGCAACATGCCTTATCGCCGTTACATCACGGTTTGCTTCTTGGGAGCGATCCTGTGGGTTGTGGGTATTACGCTACTTGGATACACGTGCGGTGGTTTTGACATAGTAAAGAACAACTTTGAGATAGTGGTATTCGGAATTATTGGTGTTTCGATACTGCCCATAATTATTGGTGTTATCAGAGCCAAATTCAAAAAATCTTAATTCGTTTTGATCGATTCGAATGCGAAGCAGCGCTTGTTTGGTTTGGTGGGCTATCCGCTCGTCCATTCGTTTTCGAAGGGTTATTTTACCAAACGATTTATTGAACTTAATGAACCGAATTGTCAGTATGAGAATTTCTCACTTGAGCATATTTCTCTTCTCACGACACTTGTAAATTCCAATCCATCTTTGGCAGGTCTCAATGTGACAATCCCACACAAGGAGAGTGTTATTCCGATGTTAGATGATATTGATGAAACGGCGGCAAGTATTGGTGCTGTTAATTGCATTCGTGTAAAGAATGGATTACTGAAGGGTTACAACACGGATGTGTACGGGTTTGAGATGAGTATCAAGCCTTTTCTTGAGAATCGTTACGAGCGGGCGCTGATTCTGGGCACGGGCGGAGCTTCAAAGGCAGTTGCCTATGTGCTTCGCAAATGGGGGATACCGTTTCATTTCGTTAGTCGAACACCGACTGGAGAACAAGAGTTGAGTTATGATGTACTGAAAGCGGATGTCATGCATCATTTTCCGCTGATCATTAATACCACTCCGGTGGGAACCTACCCGAATATTGATGCATGCCCGTATATGCCGTATGAAGGACTTTCAGAAAGGCATTTCTTGTATGACTTGGTATACAATCCTGAGGAAACTACGTTCTTGCGTCTTGGCCGTTTGGCGGGAGCAAAGACTATGAATGGTTACGCTATGCTGGTGTTGCAGGCCGAGAGGAGTTGGGAGATCTGGAATGAATTATAGCATTGCGATGCAGGGTTTACATCTTTTTCATTTGATTCTTTTTCGCTTTCGAATGAAGTATGATTCGAAACGTGTGGTTGTTGAGAAATGAATGAATTGAATATCACTGGCCATTTGGAATGATCTATTTTCCAAACTGAAATCACGCAGTTTTCTTTCATTCGATACTATGCTCTTAGAGCGTTTAAAGTCATATCTGAGTTCTGAGGTTGCAGGGCGATTTTACGTTTTGCTGAGTGGTACTTTTTTCGCTCAGGCCATTGGCTATGCTTTAGCTCCTGTCCTAACTCGGTTGTATTCACCCGGTGAAATGGGAGATCTCAATCTGTTTCTTCGAATTACCGGTTTTCTATCGGCTATTGCTACGCTTCGTTATGAAATGTCACTGCCTCTGCCTAAGAAGGATGCTCATGCTTTTTTGCTTTACAAGCAATCATTTAAAATAACGGCGTACGTGTGTGCTGTTTTTTTAGGCATTGCATGGCTTGCAAGAATTGCATTTCCTCAGTGGTCTCTGCATGCTGCGCAGATAATCATGGTTTTTATTGCGACCATTTTTTTGGTGTCCATTAACCTGGGCACTAATTGGTCGATTCGTATGTCAGAGTTTAAAGAAGTTACACGCCAGAAATTGATAAATTCTGCTGTGTCTAACATGTTGAAATGGGTTTTTGCTTTTTTGCATTGGGGTGGTTGGGGCTTAATTCTCGCAACAGTAATCGGTTATGTGGCTTCTTCCATAAGATACCTTCGTGGTTATTCGCGATTGAAGGATAAGTTTTCAGGTATGTCATCGCGTTCAAAGACGCAGGTATTGTTGAAAGAACATCGCGATTTCCCGGTTATGAATCTGCCCATTATTCTTGTTGATAATGTGCGTGACTTATTGGTCGGCGCGGTAGTCTTCGGTTTTTACTCGGCCTCCATATTTGGTTCATATAGTCACACACTGGCGATGCTTTCGCTTCCGATTATGCTCGTGAGTGGTTCGCTGAGTCAAATCTTATTTCATCAGTTGGCTGAGCGGCGTAACTCAGGAAAACCTATGTATGGTTTCGTGCTGAAAATGACAGGGTTTTTAATTGTACTATCAATCGTACCCTTTGGTGCACTTCGTTTTTATGGGCAGGAGATTTTTGTTTGGGTGTTTGGTTCGCAGTGGTACGATGCAGGAAGGTATGCTGAGTTAATGACTTTTTGGTTGATGCTCAACTTCATCTTTTCACCGTTAGCTATTGTTCCGTTGGTATTAAAGAAACAGCAATACGCTCTTGTATTCAGTATTTGCAGCGCGGCTATACAGGTAGGACCTTTTGTATGGTCTTATATCGGAGGTCATTCCTCTGTGGCTGACTTTGAGTGGTCACTTACACTGTCTTCCAATATGCTGGCACTGTGGTTTGTATTACTTCTGATGGTTTATCTGTGGTGGGTTTATCGTAATGATAAAACGATGGCGAATAGCATTCAACAAAAGAATTGAACGGCTGATGCAAAATCTAACCTCCAAATTGGCACACGCATCCTATTTCGATGGCGTTTTAGTAATGCTGTCGTTTTTCCTTACCCTATTCATTCCCGATCTTTTCGTAAACTCTGCATTGCATATTGGATTTGAAGAGCTTCTCATTCCATTTATGTGCTTGCGATTGCTTTGGTTTCGTTTTATTAAGGTTGACTTTTTAGTGTTGGCGCTCTTATACCTTTTTTTGGTGATTGCGTTGTCGATATGGAGAAATGGTCAACACACCGACTACCGGAATTTTTTTGAGCTCTATAAGGTGTTCAAGTTGGGTGTCATGTATGTTTTTTCCTATTTCATATTTCGTGAGCAACGATTTCAGGAGTGGTTTTGTAACCTGTTGCGATCGGCATTTATAGCGCTGGCGGTTATCAATATCCTTCATTTGTTCAACATATTTTCAGTCAACGAGTGGTTCATTGCTCTCTATGATTATGATGGCCGCGACACAGCTACGTTTGGTTTGAACTCCTTGGGTGAGCCCGATTCAAGAAGAATTATCGGCACCATGGGAAATCCAAATGACAATGCGATTTTGTTTCTTTTTTTTCTGGTTTGTTTTATTTCGCGTCACGTCGCTGATGGCCCCAAGGAACGGAGACATATTCTTTCGGGCTACGAATGGTACATACTAATTTGCTCCGTGCTTATTATTTTGTGTCAATCTCGCACAGGGTTGATTGTCTTCGCAGGTCTTGTAACAGTGGGCCTTCGATATTCTGAATGGAGTTGGAAGAAATTGTTGTATTCCGTTCTTATATTGGTGGGATTGCTATTTCTTTTGGATGTATTGGTGCAACAGCAGGCGATCCGATATTTATCAAATACCCGCATTCAATTGCAAGAAAACAATTCAGTTTCCTCGCGCATTGAAATATGGAAGCGCTTGCTAAGTATGTGGAAAGACCGGCCATTGCTAGGGTATGGCCCAAATAAGGATTTTATCTATCGCGAGAAAATTTACCCTGAAAACGAGTACATATTTTACTTGTGGCGATATGGTATTATGGGGTTACTTGGTTTTGTTTTTCTTGTGGTGGGAGATTTGCTTCAACGGGGTCGCCGATGGTTAGACCAACCAATGCCTTTGTTAATGGTAATAGTTATTGGTGTTTCCGCCTTGACGAATAATCCGCTGACAAATCCGAAATTCGTCGTCATCTTTGCCATTGGTTGGGGGTTGGCTGCCAACAACACCATCACTTACAAAAGGCAAGTTCT
>Ga0315908_10001051_pt1 | contig 21328 bp, 8 predicted proteins | sample LakEriMetagenome_12_FD_203520 | JGI IMG/M metagenome (GOLD analysis project Ga0315908, IMG submission 203520) | Freshwater fungal communities from buoy surface, Lake Erie, Ohio, United States - Buoy 4 MA124 | ecosystem: Environmental > Aquatic > Freshwater > Lake > Lake biofilm | place: USA... | reverse complement strand
TTTGCTATTGATGAATACTTTGATAAAACAAAAAATAAGAAAAAAAATAAGACTGAGCAAGAAAAAAATGCATATAATAAAAAGCATATTTTTAATACTTTACCTAATTAATTTATTTGCTTATAAATATCATTATTTATGCTTTTAATTTTTGTTTTGCTATATTATAAATATGATAGCATGTCAAAAATATTTAATTAATATAACTTAGAGAGATAAAAATGAATTTTTTATTGATTATATAATTAATAATATTATAACTAATCATTATGTTTATGTAGAATAAAATTATGAATAATTAAAATTATCTTGTAACGACCAAATCTATAAAGATATAGAGTTGTATTTACTTCTAAGTTCTTGATTTAAAAATAATTTTATTCAAGCAAAGCAGGACTATCAAAGGTAGTGGTAGGATGAGTTGAAGCTTTGTACAATTCCTTATCAATAAAAATGCCATACTTGTCTCTTATTTAATATTGATTTTTATAATTTTATATTTATGATAATATATTTATGAATTGTATAAAATACAACTATATTTATGATTATATATTAATTTAATTTATTTAAATAATAATATTTATGATTATAGTTTTAAGAAATATATTTAGAAAATAATATTAATTTTTATGATAATATATTTATGATATATTATTACCCCATTCCGACTCCAAATCCATCATTTGAGCAATAAATAAAGTAATTATTAGTTTTCTTCCACTTAAAGACACTGAGCTTAGTTTGTTGATGAATCTTAAATAAAAAGCACTCTCCATTGCCATAAAAGCTCTAAGATAAAAGATTAGAAGTACCTCTTAGTCTTAAATCTAAAGAGAGTCACTAAGATAGGCTCCAATGACATTTTGATTAAAGTCCTAAAGGAACAAGACCTACTATCCAGTATCGTAAGAATTCCTAATAAGAGTATTATAATTGACTCCATCATTGATAAGACTATACACTCTTTACCAATTTCTGATTCTAAGGAAAGCAGGAATGTGTTTGACAATCTACACAAGGACTTCCTCATCAAATATGTCAGAAAATTAATTAAGTTTGGGAATATAAGTTATCTTTTATGAGGGTTAAGGTTTATTGAGAGGGAAATGGATTTTATGTATGTTTATGTTCTTCACCACTGCTGAGTCGTACAACAAATCAAAGAAAGGCACATTTGTGTTTGACTATTTTTTTGAGCGCGATTAATTCTATTTAAAAATAGATAGGAAGTGAATTAATTGTTAATTAATTTCGGATATCTTTTGTAATTTAGTTGAATCTGAAATTTAAAGATTGTACGAGTCCTTGTCATAGATCTTGAAAAATAGAGTACCTACTTCCTGGTTAGATCTGCTGATGTGGAATTGAAGGTAATAATCTTTCAAATAATCTTTAACATTATCACCCTGTGAATCTATGAATTTAGATGGCAAGGTCACTATTTAAGATGTTATTATGTCTTCTAAATCTAAACAAGCTTAAAATTGGATTACTCTATGTCCTTTTAGTTTCTCTTCATTCATTTAGTCATTCATATCAGGATCAAACATTATTAGGTAAGGGTTAATTGTTAGTGTCCCTTTTATCTCGCCATAAGTTGTGCAGTAGTAGAATTCATCTTTTATAAAATTATTATTACACTTAATATTATTATTAATTGTATTATTTTTTAATATTTACATTTTTAAATCTTTATTTCCACACTTTATTCCAAATGTTAATTGCCAAACTTAAAATCTACCATCTTTTCTAATTATATTCTATTATAATCTCTATCACTTTAACCTTCCTTTATTGGTATTTTTAATTTAATTCCTTAACAAATGTAATCAGAATCTAACTAATTTATCCTTTTTATTCCTTCAGGACTCAAATATTATATAATATTTTATTATTATTTTTATTATTATTTTTTATATATTATTATAATTTTTTTACTTTAAATTATATTCTAAGGCTATTCCAAATATTGTATCAAACTCTTTAACTACATATTCTAAATACTGATATTTATTTTCCTGTTCTTCTTATTCATTTTGCTCTTTTTACATAAAATTTTATTTTTATATTTTTTCTTTTTTTTAATATTAAAAATGGTTGCTCTAGTCATTAATATTTATAATAAATTGAGAATTTTCTGATTATTCAAATTATATAATTTGATAATCACAAAAATCATCGAAATTAATTTTTATCATACTTTATTAAGTAAATATTACTTTTTTTACTGTATTCTTATTATAATAAATAATAAATACCAATAAATTTCCTAATCCGAACATTTTAATTTAAAATAATAAATAATAAATAAAATGAAGTTTATTTATTATATTAAATAAAATAATATAAATAATAAATATAAAAATCAATTTTAATTAATAGAAAATAACTTAATTTGTTAATGATAGTCATATTTCTATTCTTAAGCAATAATAATAAAACATTCTTTGTGGACACATAAAATATTAGACATATTTTGATTAGGATTAATAATATATTGAACTAAAGCAGCATTCTAAAAGATCCAATTTTATTGTATTGTATTCCAAGTTAGATTGATGCTTTCTTAGCAATAGACACAAAATAATTGGGTCAGTTCTTAATTGAACAGTTTTTCTAAATATGATTATTCTATTTGGAAAAACATACTGTTTATTCTTTCTTCTTCATTGTTAATATTTACTATTTTACTTTCACTTTCAAATTCTATATATTATTTTGTGTTTAAAAATAATTGTCTATCAATTGGTTTTCCTCTGATTTTATCATAATACTCTTTATTTTCTATAAAATGATCATCCAAATGTTGATCTAATGTTTTTGTGCTTATTAATCTAACTCCACATATTTTACATTGATATTTTTCTTCATTATATAATTCATAAACGCTTTGTTTTTTAAACTAGCTTAAATCAATTTATTTATTTTACTAAACTTATTCTAAATCAAATTTTACTTTCTTTTTTAATTCTTAATTTATATTCAAAAATAAAAGTTCAAAAAGGTCCAATTATTATTTATGAGTTACTTATCTATTTATTTTTAATTAATTTTAATTTTCAATTTACTAATATTAATTCTAGTTTGAAAAAAATTATTTTTAATATTATTATTATTGTTACTAGATTATATTAAACTATTCATTTTATTGTATATTATATTATATTTATTGATTTGATTATTATAACTATTAAATTTATTGATTTTAAATTTTTTGATGATTTTAAGAATTTGGTTATTATTTATATGTTTATTTGTTTTTATTATTTTGTAGTAATAAATTTAAATCATTTAGTTAAACTAATTATTTTTATGGTTATTTATTCTATGATATTAAATTTTATTAAGTCTATTTATTCTAAAGATCATTAAACTGTTCAGTCAAAATTTAATTTTAATTTTATATAATACTTATTTAATTCTAATTATTATCTTGATTTTAATTGTAAAAATTCTGAAAATTAGATTTTTATACTAAATTTTATAATTAATTCAAATTTTATTATTGATTTTGATTGTTTAAATTATATTATTAATTTTCTTCATTTTATAAAGATTAAAATTAATTTTGATTTTAAATTTTTAATTAAGATTGAGATGTTTTTAGTAAATTATTATTGCTATTATTATTACTAATTTTTAGTTATTATTGGATTTATAAATTATATTACTAAGGTAATATATCATTTTAAACAATATCTTTTTTGATAATTTTTTAAGTTTCTTCATTAATTTTTTTTACTTTTATAATTTTTTATTCTTCTTAATAATTAATTATATTATTTTTTTTCTTATTTTCTTTTGGTAAATATTTTAAATCTATTTGCTATTATTAATAAAATCTTTATAATTATTCAATATCTTCTCATGTGTAATCCTCATCTATATTATCTTAAGCTTTTGTTATTATTATTTCTTTTATTTTTTCTAAAGTTTCCTTACTAAATATATGAATCCAGGTTTTTCTAAGAATTTTTAAAGATTTTTTCTCTTATATTAATTTTTAAATTATTTACCATTTTCTTTGTTCATATCTAAATATAAGCTAACAAATTCATTTATAATAAATTTTTCAAATTATTAAATAAAATAATTTGATTAAACACTTTTTACAATAGAATCGATTAAATAAAATAAATTTAATCTTAATTATTTATTATTTTTATTCTTAAATTTTTATTTATATTTACTTATTTTAGTTTTTCTAATATTAATTAAACTATTATTTACTATTTATCTTAATTTTTATCAACTATTTAAGTCAAGATATTTATATTTTCAATAAAGTTTGATATTTGATTTAATTTCTCAGAAAAAATATTTGAAAAATCATTTTTTATTTTATTTTACATTTATATTTTAATATTATGATTTAATTTATAAATTACTAATAATTATAAAAGAAAATATTAATTTTAAATTAAAATTTGATTAAAAATATAAAATAGTAAAAAATAAACAAATATAAACTTAAATCACAAATCGGTTTAATTCATTTGTTAAATTTATCCAAAGTGATATTAATATAAAGATTAAGTTTAATCTTCATTTAAAACAAACTATCCTAAATTAATTTTATAGATTAATTAAGATTTACTTTTTATATGTAAATATTTAATTTTTAAATAAAATACCGTGTTTTAAATCGTAATACCAATTACCTTAAATAATCTAATTATTGCTATTATGAACAACTCCTTAACCATGTTTTAAATTGTTTATATAATTTCCTTCATATTTTATCAATTTTTAATTATTATTTACTATTTAAATTCCATTTTATTTTTAATCATCATAAAATAAACCTTCAAAGTAATCGTTATTATACCAATATTCTTGTCCTTTTCCTTATCTAAACCCATTTTCAAAACTTCCTATAAAATAATATATATCAGTTTTAAATAGTTTTCCTTATCCTTCTAATTATTAATTTTAATTTAAATTTCCAAAATATATCATGTTTTACAAATTCCCATTTTTTATTAAAAAATATTCATTTTATTAATTATTTAACTAAATATTTTGTGAAAAATGACTTTTATTAAACTTATTTTCCAGACTAAAATTATTTGTTAAAAAATTTACTTTTTAATAATCTATTTTTTCAAGTATCATCTAAAAATTATTATAATTTTGTATATAAAATAATTTTCAATTAAATATATTGATAATACAAATAATATAAAATGATATTATAAAACATTTAAAAAAACTTTAAAATTTAAATTGAAGGTATAAATTATTTATTTTATTATAGATTAGAATTTTTTTAATAGTTTTTTTTAAACCTGTGAAAATTAAAATGAAAAATATGATGAAAATGGTTTTATAGTAATATAAAAATTTGTCGAATAACTGTATAATAAAATTGATATAGTTTAATAGCCCAATTTTTAAAAATAAAATGAAACATTAAATAAAAGATAATAAAAATACTATTAAATGATAAATTTATTAAAATTCTTTTAAAACTTTAATCATATATAATGGAGTATGGAAATATTAGGAAATGCTTTCATTCTTAATAGTAAATAAAAATAATTATTATATCCTAATTTTATTAATTAAATTATTAGATTTTTAAAATAAAAATAATAATGACATAAAACATAAAGCTTTTTATATATACAAACTTTTATTGAAAATAATCTTGAAAAATGATTAATAAAAATTATTTACTAAATAATATATTGATTAAGACCAAATTTAAATTTTAATAAGAGAGATATTTTAACATTTAAGTTAAAATTTTTAGCAAATCTAAAATTTTAATTAAAGTAAAAATTAATTAATAAATAATTATTATAATAATATTATTAATTAATTAGAAAATATTGATATAAAATTCTTATAAGAAGTAATGGAACTATATTAAAAATATTCGACTTAAAATAATTATCATTAAATTTTAAACAAAAAAACATGGAAAGTTTTATTAAAAATATTATTAGGAATATATGATTTTATTAATAATGTAAATTTATAAAATAATATTATAAGAATAAAAACCAAAAAATAAATGATATAGAAAAATTAATTGACATAACTTTGAATACAATATTTGATTGTTATATTCATTCAGGTATTCAATCCAAAAAAATATGGGAAGACTTTTCTCAATATTCAAATAAATGGTCAAATCAAACAGAGTAAAATTTATTATTAAAATCAATATTAAATGAAATTATTTTATTTGAATTTTTATTTTTATAATTATTTAAGATTTATGAGTAAATGGTAACAAATTACAAAATTTTTGACTTAAAAAATTGTTTAAATTCAATTTAATATAAATTTTAATTAAGTAAAAATAGAAAAAGAGGAAGTTTTATAAAAAGAAAAATTTATTGCTTAACAATTAATAATAATATAATTTGAACAACATAATACATCTAAGCCAGAGAGCTTAAAAAGTAGTGAGAAAATTTAAATTAAAAATAATCTAAAATAGCATAAAAATAATTCAAATCAAATAATTGCTTATTTATAAGATGATTATGCTATTTATTTGTGGACAAAATTTATTCACTTATTTGAAAAATATAAATAAAATAGCACAATTTAGAATTGTAATTTTAATAATTATTTTATAAAATCTATTTAATAAATCATAGATATTTTATTGTCTATAGGCTTTAATTTTAAAAATTTCCAAAGTAATATCAATTCTGAATATAATGAATATTATATAAATAGATATTAATATAATATTTATTGTTGTTATCCAGTTAAATTAATATAAAATAATTAAATAATTGATTAAAATGGATAAAAAATTATAGAAAAATTAGAAAATAAAATTGATTCAGATTTATAAATAAATTTTTTTAGATAGTAATTTCTATTTAATTAAAAAAAAATATATAAATCAAAAGAAATTTTAGGTATATTTGGTAAATGGTTATTTTATTATTGTTATACCGATAAAAATAATTAGGAATGTTGAAAATATTAATTAAAGTGCATATAAATATTGAGCAAAATATTTAGAAAAAGTTGTGGAAATCATAATGAAGAATATTTATATTAATTTTATTAAATATTGTTAAATAATTTGTCTTAAAAAAATTTAGAAGTAGAAATATTAAAAATATTTTCTTAGTTGATGAAATATTAACTTCCAAAAATAAACATATTTTTAGAAAAATATTGCTAATAATTAAAAGAATATTGTACTTGATAATTTTAAAAAAACGAAAATAAGTTTTAAAATAACGATATTATTAAATGTTTATGTAACACTCTTTTATTTTTAGATGTTAGGACAAATATTTTTTACAATTAGAAAAATATCAATAAAAAATCTACATAAAGATAAAAAGAAATCACCAAGTAAATAACTGAGTTGAATTAATTAACATTAGAAGTTTTTGAAAAATAAAACTTTACTTTAAAACAGATCACTTTATTAGTTTATACAATTTCTTCTTCTGGCATTATTAAATCAAATATTAGTATTTATTTAGATATAATATTTAAAATTTCTTAATATTTTTATTAAGATAACAATTAACAAGAATAATAATAAAAAGTAATAGAATTGATATTAAATTAATATCTTTGTGCGGGAGAATTATTATTTTTATTAAGAATTAAAAGATATAATAAACTAGATTTATCAGATTCAGAAACTAAAGAAGATAATATTTTAAAAGAAACAATTAGATATATGATAGATTTTCTTTAATGGTCAACTGATAAACTCTAATTAAATATTTATAAAACTAGTTAAGATAGTATGGGTAAAGATTTTAAAAAGAAGGTTTTATTTATCTAATTTTAAATGATGTTTGTTTGGTGTCTACTTTTTTCTAAAGAAAATTAAATGAATAAAAGCTAATATCAAGATATTTAGTAAATGATAGATAAAATGTATAACGAATTCAATTAGATTTATTAATGAGTGAAGGAGAATATCAGCGCTGATGCTTATATGATATATAAGAGTTTATTGAATAATATAGGAAAATACTTTATATTTTTTAACACTCTATTTTTTTAAACTTCTATTGTTTAAAACATCGAATAACCTTTTAATTTGTTAGCTTAAGATTTTCAATAATATCAGCTTGATCCAGAAGACACTCTCAATTTAAGTATTTCAGTCAATAATGATACAATTATCACTTTTTTTTTAGGAAATTAATAAAGTCCTAATGAAGGTAATTAATTATTTATATTTATTCTAGATATTATCATAATTATAAGAAATTATTAAGGTAAATTTTTATGGCAAGGTGAATTAGTTTATAAATTAGTATACAAGTAATATAATTTTTCATATTTTTATTAGTGAATAAAAATAATAAAGTCAAAAAACACCCTTCCCTAAATTTATTGAAAAAGATGAATCTAAAATTTAATAATCATACTTTTATGATTTTTAAAATTAATAAGTATTTGAAAAATTAGAAAAAGAAGAAGATGAATTTTAAAAATTTTTAGACGATTAAAATCAAATAAATTAAAATAAAGAAAATAAAGATAGTTATAAATCTAACTTTATTACTCAAATTAATGAATAATAAATAAATAATGATTATAAAAAGTTAATCAATATTGTAAAACTTTATTTAAACCATTTTGGATATTTTGATTTAGACAATTCAAACAATTTGAAATATTTATAAAATTCAAAAAAACTTTTTAATAGTTTTAAATAATTAGATTAAATTCCCGAAAGATTTTAAATAAAAATAACATGTTTTTTTATTTTGGATTTATACAATACAAATGAATCTGAAGTATTTTGTGATATTTTTTAAGAAAATAATGATTAAAAAATTTAAGAATATAAAAAAGCATTTATTAATTTTATAAATTCTTTAGGAATATAATTAACATAAGAAAGTTTAAAAATGGGAATGTTTGAATCTACTCGCAATATTTTTAAATAATTTAAAACTGACAAAATATTTTATTCTTCTAATGTATTTTTTGAAAATATCTATATTCAAATGAAAAATATTGAAAAAATATATGATAGTTTAATACACATTTTGTGGAATGTTAGATATAAAGATCAATTCAATAATAAGATTCCAAATATTTTAAAAAAATTTATTGATTTTTAACAGAAGTAACAATATTAATTATAATAAAATTTTTCACACTATTATTTAATTATAACTCCTAATTATAATTTTTAAAACTATTTAGTGAACGTGATATAAATTAATAAATAATAAGTTATAAGTGAAATCAATATAGGTCCTATTATTTCAGGCCAATTATTAAGTTTTGAAAACTTAAGCCTTTTAATATAAATAACAATTTATAATATTTAAAGACATATAGATACGTTTTCAGTCCTAAAATAATATTAAAAAAGAAAAGGGTAATTAATATTTTTTATATTTATTTAGATTTATTGAATAAATTACTAGTTAAAACTTGACATAAAATAATTTTAATGATCATATTTTATAAGTTTTTAATTTAAATTAATTAAAAAATATGGATTTAAATAATTATGATGATTTTTAAGAATTATCAAATAAGGATTTGATTATAAATTGAAAAATATAGATTTTAAATTTTTAATATATTTAAAATTAAAAAAATATATAATATAAATAAAATAATTTATTAAATTTATTTATTATTAATGTGTTTGGAATATGAATAGCCTCGAACAGAAAAAGGATGCTAAATTGTAAAATAATTAAATTTTTTAATGATTATTTTTATGGTCAATGGAATAGTTAAAATTATTTGTCTTCCATATTTAAATTTTGTATCGGATGTAAGAGAAATGACCGAGTTTTTATTAGCTTTAATCTTATACATGATACAAGTTCAATAATCATCATGTTAATGTTCTTTTTTTTTAATGACTGTACTTTTCCAATGGGTTTTTACTTTATCTATTTTAGGAAAACACCTATAAAATGGTTTTAATCATAAACTTTTAGTAACTGAAAATTAACAATAATTATTGTTTATATTATTTGTTAGTTCTTTGCTTTTACATTTAATAGCTCTTTATTTTGTATTTTAGGCTTACAAAGAATTTAAAGCTATTGAATAAGAAAATTCTTATTAGCGAAATAATTTAATTAATGAAGCTTAGAGGCTTTTAGTCCACAATCCATCTTAAATAAATTAATAAAATAATAATTATGGTACTTTTGAAGTATAGAATACTAATTAAAAAAATTAAAATTTATAGAAAAAAAAATAATCAAATTTTTAAGAATTTTCAGGAAAAGGAGTAATGATTGGTTGAAAATCATAATAATCAATAAATCAATCATAAAATTTTATTTAAATTATTTTTTAATTTATTTTTGAATAATTTTAAAATATAAATAAATTTATTTTTAAAATATAAATTAATTTATTGAATAATAAATTTTAAAAATAAATATAGAAATTATATTTTTTAGTTAAATTTGTTATTATTTAAAGTTATAAATTATAATCATTAAAATATATTAATGTATTAAATATTTTTAACAGAAAAATAATATCCTATATATTATAATATTTATATTGGATTAATGTTAAATAAAAAAAAATAATAATTTAACAATTTATTAAATTATATAAAAATTTTTAATTTTGATAAAAATTCAATTTTTAATAAAGTTGGAAATTTAGTTTTTTTTGTTTTAGAAAGTAAACTTTTTTATTTATTTGGGTTATTCAGACTAAAAAGTTTAAATTTAACAATTATCTTTTTAAGAGTTATTTTATGAATTATTTTCTTGTAAATTCAAATTTTTTAATTTTTAAATATTTTGAGCCAGATTTTATTTTTCATTTACAAAATTTAACTTTTTATTCTTTTAAATAAATTAGCCATGTAATTTATAGTTTTACTTTTATTCTATAAATATATTTGTTTATTCTTATTTATTTTAAAAATTTTAATTATTTTCTTCATTTATTTTCAAAATTGATATAATTTTATTCTTATTGTTAATAAAATTTAAAGATCATATATTATTAAGAAAAGCTATTTTTCTTTAATTAGTATCGAATGTATTTTAATATAATTTCATAAGATTATTACTTTCATAACTTTCGTTTTAAATTTAATCTATTTCAGATAATTATTCTGTTTCCATATATAATAAATATAATATAATAATAAAAATTAATTAGAATAACTTTTTAATTTAAATTTATCACTTTTTTTATTTAACTTTATTTTTCTTTTTCTTTTTCTCATTTATATTATTTATATTTAAATTAAAATTTTAATTTTAATTTTGATTTTATTTTTCTTCTTCTTATTTTTATAATAACTTTTCTTATTCCAATAATTCTTCAAAAGTAAGTTCATCATCTTTGCTATCAGATACTTTAAAATATGTATATAGAAATTACATTAATTTTATAAATCATATTCTTGTAATTAGATATTTTAATTGAAATTATTGATTAAATTATTAGATTTCTTATCTTAAGATTAAGAATTAATTTCTTAAGGCAACTTATCATCATTATACAATTAAATATTATTAAGATCCTATAATGATTTTTAGTTAAGAATTCTAAACCTATCAAAATCATTACTAATACACATAGTTTGATTTTTAGTAAAATAAAATCCTCCATAAAAATAATAACAATTTTGTTCTTAATCCTTCAAAAAAGCCGAACCATATCTAAACTCTGGTTTTTTACTAGCTTAATTAATAGTGGACCATTTATTAGTAAGAATATTAAACTTGGAAACAAGGAAAGAATAATCATCATTATTTCAATCACACCAAAAGACAATAATATGTTTATCATCTAACTGTTCAGAATAATTATAAGCCAAATATGTAGGGACTGAACCAGTAACTTTAAGGTTTGTCCAAGCTAATGTTTTAAGATCAAGATAATGAATATCATTAATTGTGTTATCCTTAAGAAAGAGATCGTGACTGGAGTTGCCACCAATAATGAACATGAGGGAATTAATAATGACAGCAGAATGAGAGTGTCGAGGAGAAGGGGATTGACCAGAAGTAACAATCAATTACCATTTGTATGTATCCACCATGAAACTGTCTACTTAGTTTAGACATTTCAAGTTTTAATCAATCCCACCAAATATTATTATTTTGTATTCCCACAACACTGCTGAGTAGTTCAGTCGGAAACATTAAGGTTTAGTCTCATCACTTAAAACTGGAAATATCTTTTTTAGTTACAAATCTCCTAGCAAAACGTGTTGGTTTTATTAGTTTATTACATTCTTTAACAAGTATATTCAACTGTTTAAAATAAATGTTTATTTGTGAATGAAGTTTTGATCGAAGTTTTCACATTCTTCTAAATCGGGAGACTGTTTTTCATCAATATTCATTGTCTGACTATTTATTATGTAAAAACTTATTTTGTTATTATGGATTAAGCTTATCATTATTTTATTCTCATTTATCCAATGCATTGATCCATTTAATGTTTTAGGAAAACTTTGTTTTTAGATACTTTTTAACCAAACTGATAATTCTTTTTATAGTTAGTATTTACTATTATTCTCTGTTTCCATACAATCTATTATTTTATAAATGGAAATGTAATTTTAAAATTATTATTAAAATTATAATTTTTATATAATATTAAACAAGGTATTTCAATTCATTAAATATTTATTCATATATATAAAGTCTTAAAGATAAATTATTCTAAATATAATATATTATATTTTAATAATAGATTAATCAAACAGATTCTAATTCGTATTTTTTAAGAACTTCAATAAACTCAACATAATTAAACTCAACTCCTTCATAAGAAAATCTTTTTATTAATAATTAATATTATTATTCATCTAATGGTAATTTGTGGAAATCAAGGATCATTCTAAATCTACTAAATGAAACTTTACCGCAAACTGATTTATCCTTTAGAATGATTATTTATTTTATAATTATAAATTAATATTAATAAATAATAAAAATACAATAGGTAATAACCTGATAATATAATAAAATGATAATTTGATATGATAATAAATATACCTTATCCTAAAAATGTGGCAATAAGAGTATTCTATGCTTCCTAACACACTCTCCTAATCTCCTCATAAGAATATCAAACTATTACTACTAATGATCATCAAGAATAGTCCTAGGATCCAAAAACTGGGGTGGTTACCAATTCTGAATCTGCGTAACAGGATTCTTCTCTAGATTACTTTATGTGAAGACAACATTAATATCCTGAATAAATTTAAAGTAATTGATTTTGGTGAGATCCAAATCATACTAATAGACTTTTTCAAGAGTTTGCAACTAATCTTCTTAAAGATCAATCTTCATTAGCGACATGATTCCTCTAAATTTATTTTTAGGAACAATTCCCTTCCTAAGTGGATCAAAGTCCCTAAAGTACTCTTCAATCCTAATGTTATTGACCTTGATTTGACTCTTAAGCCAATTTAATAAAACATTCTAATCAACTAATCCGACTTTAATAAGACTATTGGCATATTCCTTATCCTTTAATTTTTATTACTCTTCATTTCTCTCATGAATCTTCTAATCTAAGATCTGTTCACCTAAACAATCTTAAATGAATAGTTGGTAATTAACATCCTATCCGTCCTTCGTTAAATACATGTTCGTTATGCATTGTGTTTCATATTCACTCATATTGAACTTGATAGTTGCTAATACTTATCGGAACTGTTTCACACTTACTCTGTTTCTGCATTGTCTATCCCAGTCCTTAAAGAACTTCTTTAATTCAATTCTTTATCTCTTAATGAAGTTGTTTATCTATCTCTTTAATCTTTCACCCACTTAGTTTTATTCTTCGTTATTTTTCTGATTATGATAGTTACTCTAATTAGTCTACTATAACTATTCCTATTCTAACTATAATCTTGCTTCAATTTCATCTACGAATTCCTTCCAAAGTATTTTATCATTAAGTGTACTCTGATACTTCTGAATGATCATGAAGAAGTCCTTGTCACTTAATTATATCTAACACATATTAAGTCCCAATCTGAATTACTGTTTAGTAATCATTCCAGTTCTTAACTTATCAAAGTCCTTTAAAAACTCACTAACTCTTATCCTCTTCTCTTATACTTAAGTATTCAATCTGACTATCAACTGCTTATAATCTTCAGAATCATAAACATACTAAACAGGTGCTTCATGCATTTTATTCAGTAACTGCTCAGTCTATTAATTATCCTTCAAACTTTCAAACTACTCATAATAATTCTTGCTAATTCTTTGTCCTTCATCTTAGATTTCCACATCCTTACAGAATTCGTAGTAATTTACTTAATCTAGATTTCCTCTATCGATATATTTTCTTAACAATAAATTCAAATCTTTCTCTTCTGGCATCATTGAGAATTGATGTAAAATTCTTAAGAATTAATTCTTGCTAATATATCCTCCTTTCTACCTGTCAAAATCCTTGAAATGAGGTTTCATCAATACTCTTGTATTTTGAATCTTCTGCCTATAATTCTTGATCAAATTGTCCAATTGCTCTTCTTCTTATTAGGCCATTGTTAAATACAACCTTCTTGCTGGAATTGTTGTGTTCTTGTCCTTCTACTCAACTTAATATTAGGGATCCTTTTCAATATTTCTATTTGTGAAGATCCTCTCAATATTCTCAATAAAAGAGAAGTAGTCCACTTAATCATTGTTAATTGAGTACTTGTCTATTATTATTTATATTTCTTAGTCACTTAACTTCAAATTGTTGATATTTAATATTCTTTTGAATTGTTATTTGCTTACTATTCCTTTCCTAAGATTATCATAATCGATGAAGAACTCCTTGATTCTAATTTACTTCATAAAACATTCTGCTTTGATTTTCTGTTCGATCTCTTCCACTTTTTCTAGCGGAGGCAATTGCCTACTCACAAAAAGAGTATCTAATAAATCTAAATTAGAAAGATCTCTAATAACTTGACTTTAATGTTAATGAGAGTTGTTCAAGTTGCTCTTCTGTAATTAGACATTCTAAATATAATCAACATCTTCACAAAAACGAACATAGTTTATCTATTTGTCTACTTTGTTCTCATAATTATCAAGCAGCATTTCGAGTAGAACTGTAGATCTAGGCATGAGTCCTATTAAAAAAATATTAAGAATTTATAACAATATTAAAATGATATAATAATGATATATATTAAAATATGTTTAGGATATCTACCTAACTGATTGAGAACTCTAATGAACTGACTCCTGGATATATGTGATGACTTAGTATGATCATAATCCTGAAAAGGCTACTTGATGAGAATCCTCTTAGTCTTGATCACATGATTAATTCCAAGCAATAATTCTCTAATCCTATCATTCAACTCAACCTTTCCACTTTAACTTAGTTTATAATCATTGGAATGCATGCTCTTAACAAAACTATTATAATCAATTAAATCAGTTTCAACCCTATATTTCTCTATGATTTATGATATTTCATTCTACTTTATATGACACTTGAACATCATTGCTAAAGCAGATCTAAATTTATCTTCCTACACCATTCCCTTTCTTAATACATCATAGTCAGTGAAAAATTCTTTTACTCTTATCTGTTTCTTCTCTACTTCTTATTACAATCTTCTTTCCACCTCCTCAACTCCATCTGATAACACTTCTTCTACTTCATTTCTCTGGATTTTAGCACTCAATGGATTATGTTCAAATACAAGTTTGTGTCCATTATTCAGTAGTATCCGATTATTAGTCGCTTAATTCATTTCCTCCTTGTAGTTTAACAACATTAACAGTTTTACTTTATTATATTATTATTATTTAATTGTAATACTATATTATTACTATTAATTAATATATTATTAATTTACTTTATTATCTGTCTATTTAATTTATTATTTAACTATAATTTTAAAATATAAAATATAATATTATAATGACTATCATCATATTGTAATAAAGAAAAATCCAGTCTGTCCTTAAGACTCACTTACACCTACTTTAACTTTTTTAACTCCTCTTTATTTCAAATAACCTTCAGGTAAAAGAGCCAAGAATTGGAAGAGAAAATATTAAGATAACTCTTCACAAGAAGTATTAGCTAAATTTAAGAAGACAACGTCATTTTAGGGAAGAACATATTAACAAGAATACTTTTGAATTCTGTAAATTAATAATTAAATAATAATGATATACTTGATATGATAATGTGCATCAAGTAAGTCTATTGAGATTAGATGACTATTTTTGGGAAGGATGGTTTTGGTGTGTAGTTTGTTACAAATCTGCTTAACGAATCCTTTAACTTCTCTGAAATCAGCAACTAGTCCATCTTTGTTAATTCCACCTCCTTTTAATGACAATTATACTTTGTAATTGTGTCCGTGAAGTTCTTCTTTATCGCATTCGCTGCAAAGAAAATGTGCACTATTGAATCTGAATTCATCTTTCTAAAGCTTTATCCCAAATCCTTCTTCTTTTATATTATATCCATTAACATTATCCATTTTTATTATTATCACTATTATTTATATTTTTAATATTATTTATCCTTTTATTTCATATTTTTCATTTTTTTTATATTATATCTTGAAACCTAACTTCTTTTAATTTTTCAAATGATTCACTATTTGTTTTTATAAAATTTCTAACATCTAGCCTTTAAAAAATGGCACACTTTTTTTACATTATTTAAGACAATTAATTTAAATTTTCAATTTATGTAAAATATCTGTTAGGAATGGTTTTGTACTTTTAATAATTATGAGTTCTTTAAGCATCATAATTTTATTCTAAAACAGATAAATAAATTAAAATTACATGGTTAATCTTAATACTCATAGTTTTAGAGTATAGAATTTTATAAAGTATTTAAACTCATATTATTAAAATCGATGTTGATTTAACTATTCTACATGTTATCTCTTTCATAAATATTATTATTTTATATTTGATATTTCTTCTTTTCCAAGCTCTGGTAATATTGAATTTTCTATTGATTATAGACTCCTTAGTTAAGGTTATGTAGATAATAAGTTTTGGCCTTTTGGTCTAAATATTAAAAAAATTAATACCAAACTAATAATCATTTTCATTAAATAATAAATAGAAAATATTGATTAAATTCTAATCTTACTTATCAAGAATAGAGTTTTTTATTTCCTATTCAAAATAAATTTTGAAGATATTATTTTCTTAAATTTTTTAAAGACTTAAAATGAGAATAAGGATATCAACAAAAATTTAATTAAAATTGATTTTATTGAGAATGGTAACTGAGTTTGATTTATTAACAATAATCCACTTTGAGAAAATGATAAGAAATAAATTAATCTGTTCAACTTTGATATTTTCAAGGTAGTAAGAATTAATGAGTGAGATCTGGAAGAGAGCAATTAAATCATACTAGTCAAAATAAAGCATATTAACTTTGGTTAGAAATTGGTCATTGGAAATTTCCGATCCTATTTTGTATACTATTTGACTATAGAGATTATCAAAGTGCATATAGATAATCAACTCTAACGGTTGATTCTTATCTATCAGATTATCCTCCAATTTCAGCAACTATAATTTATAATTTTTATCCAGAAAGTCCAAATTCATCTTCTACTCCTATTACATTAACACTTTCTTATCCTAATTCACCAACTACACTTTGTATAATACACATATCAGTTTCTAATTATGTTGAGTATCATCTGCAAATTGCAAGTAGATTTCAATACAAGAATTAGATATCACAGTAGTGAAGTACCAATTAAAGTTAAAAAACCTAATTAGTTATTAGAAATTACTACTATAAAGGGAAGAGAGTGATGGTATTTTCCAAATAATATTAGAGTGTGTGTCATTTACCTGTTTAGACTATAGAACTTTCTTATGGATTTACAGTAACTGATCATATCTATCAACTTTCTTGACCTGGAAATAAGCATGAAGTATTTTGGATTTAAGTTGGAGGGATAAAGAGGAATTATATCTAAAGGCTCTTTCAAAAATTTCCTCACAAATCTTATGATTAATTTTCTTCAAATAAGGTTACTCCAAAATCTGCTCAATGTTATGAGCTGAGTACTTCATAGATTAGTTCATTAATTGATACCAGTTCTCATCACAATTTTGACAAACCTTCAGTTTTTTAAAACTCTCATTCAAATACACCAGACAGTTATTAATACTCAGCTTCTCTTCTATTATCTTTTCAATCACTTATCCACTAAATCTATTTAATACTAGAAAGTCTGATATCCAAAGCAGTTTTTTTATCTGCTCATCACCTATCTCCTTAATTTGTTTAAATTCTTTCATTGATATTGAATCTATAAAATATTATAACACTTCTTCATTCATCCAATTTGGTAAATCTATTACCACTTACTATTTATCTTTCTGTTATTCTTTTTGTTATTTTATGTAGATTGATTCTTCGATTATTTCCAGGTTTTTTATTGGAATATGCTAATTTTTTAAATTGAAGTAATAATTTATTTGATGATTCATAATTATTACAATAATTTCACATAATATAAACAATGCAAAAGTACGATAATTATGATGAATATATAATATTGGATAATAGTTTGGATTCATAAACTTAATTATTAAGAAGTATTGATATTCTATCATGTGACAACAACACTGAATTGGAAATAAAAGGATCATCATTTCCTGAAGTATTTGAATACCTCTTAAAGCATAATAAGTATTTAGAATGTGGAAATACAAGTTTCCCCACAAATAATTTAATAGTAGGAAGTTTCTACTATTTCTAGTCATTATTATCTAAAGTAATCCCAACAAAGTAAGGCGAATACAAGGTATTTTCATGCAAAAAAGCAATAATGGAATAAAACATCCATAAGAAAAACAAAAACAATTTATTATACGATGATTGTGGAGAACATGTGTTATTGATACATGAAAGTATGAATCAAAAGGAAGAAAAAGTATTAAGTAATTTAAAATGGAGATGTTATTGGTTGGCAGGAGGATTTGCTTGTGGAATATTAGACTTTGATAGTTTTTTTAAAGGAGAGAAATAATTTGACAAAAAGATGCATTATTCAGGATGGATTAAAGAGAAGAAGGCTAGTGAGGAAATAGAGCGTGTAAGAAAGTGTATGGGAGAGCAGGTTGCAATTAAAGTCATAGATTAGATTAAAAAACAGCCAGATGACTCTATTGCTGATGTCATGTATGATCTTGTTTCCTAGCATTATACTTATTAGTCCATCTATCCCACTCCCACTGGAGTCTGGTTTAGTACTCCTTAAGGAAGGAGGAGGAGCATCATGTATGCTCTTGATGACAATAATCAACTCTTGGCTCTTATCTATTATTGTCTATGATACAAATAATAATATTATAATATACTATTTTATATTATATACATCATTCTTATTATTATTATTATTATTATTCTTATATTTGTGCTTTTGAGAGCTCAACAAATATTTTATCTAATGATGAATTATAAATAGAATAGTCATTAATGAGATTAGAATGTTGATGAATAAGGGAAAAGAGTTAAAAGAAGGAGAGATGCTATTTAAGTTTAAAGGTGATTTGATTATTGGTTATAAGAGGAGGAGAGTGAAATTAGAAATGTGGTAGAAAGAGATGGTATAAAGAATGGACATGATTAGTGAAAAGATGGAGAGTGTATCCCTATGAGTGATTAGCTTTCAAGGTGATGAGAGGAGCAAGAGATAGGAATTTGCCATTAATGAGAATGCCTATCTTATTGCATAAATACTCTGCCTCAGTCATAGAATGGGTGGTAATAATAACACTAGTCTTCATTTCCCTTACATAATCCTTGATCATGAGTTACATACTTCTCTTGTTGCTAGGATCTAATCCATTAGAAGGTTCATCCAAAAACAATTATCTATTCCTTCCCATCATGCTAACACCCACTGATACTTTCTTCCTTTATCCTCCTGATAATTCACTGATCTTCTTCTTCTCACTCCCTTAAAGTCTCAACTTCTTTATCATCCTATTCACCACTCCATTAACATCCTCCACTCCTATTATCATGCACCATATTCTTAAATGTTATTCTCCACTTAATTATTCATATATTCCTTTAAACTGACCACTAACTCCTCCTCTACTCTCATATATACTTTTTCCATATTCATTATTCTCTTTCTTAAAATCTAATTCTCCATTTGATTTTTATATCAACCCACTTATTATATTAAAACAACTTGATTTTCCTGCACCATTTGGTCCTAATAATCCAAATATTTCCTAATTCTCCACTCCAAAACTCACACCATCCAATGCTTGAAATCCATTTTTATATACTTTTTTTATGTTTATTAATTTTATCTAATCTTAATTATTCAAGCTCTATAATCTATTATTTTCATCTATTATTTCCTAATTATTATCCATATTTATTCTTGCTTAAGCTTAAAGAATGTTCAAGGCTGTTTTAGGTTAATTGTTATCATTTTGTAGCTTTTTATATTTATATTTGTTTTCTAAATAAATCAATATTTTGTAATAAAAAATAGTCTAAAAAATCATGATAATGCAATAATGATAAGTATTTTGAATGTACATCTTATCTAATTCATGAATTTTAGGGATTAAAGTATTGAATTCCTAAATATTCAAAGTTTGAGGGATATAATGAATTGCATTAGTTAAGAGATAGAAAGGACTAAGAATAGAATAAAAGATTTAATAAATTAAAAATAGATTGGAATAGTCATCTTTTAAAATTAGGAATAAAACAGTTTAAGGAAGGTAGAGAATAAAGTAGTTGAAAAGAGGAAAAATCTTATAGGCTGATTTCGTAGATGTGAAAAATAGAGAAGCGAAATACGAGTAAGAGATAATAGATAATCCAAAGGATAAGTGAACTAGAATGAGTTAAAATAAGAATTGATTGAAGAAAGTGATTTAGAAAATTAGAATGAGGAAATAAAAGATAGAGAGAGTAAGTAGATAAGCAAAAAAGTCAAATATATAATTTGAGATCCAATAGTTATGTTGTTTTAATCCTGCGATGTCTAAAAGAGTCCTTATGTTGCACTCTTTCTCCTATACGATAAGGTGCATGTAGATGGAAGAGTTAAGGGCAAAGGCTTAGACGAAGAAAAGATTGAGAATCATGAGGGATATCTCAAGAGGAAGTTGATATTTTTAAAAATAATGCAATATCCAAACTGTCATTAACATGAATACAATAGGAGCTAAGTAACCACACATCATACTCACACTTCCATTCATCCACAATTTCTTATACAACATTCCTTATATCTATTTATAATTTCTCTCTCTTAATTCCCCTAGATCTATGTCTTCCACTTCTCTTTCTTCTATAACTTCATGTTGTATTATTAATGGGTGTTTCTCTATGTTGATGAATGCATCCTCAAGACTAT